>ERZ857521.1523-NODE-1523-length-26873-cov-4.347006_pt1 | contig 26873 bp, 20 predicted proteins | sample MGYA00519701_ERZ857521 | MGnify/ENA primary metagenome ERZ857521 (study PRJEB31778, sample SAMEA3449346) | human gut metagenome | biome: human gut; feature: human-associated habitat; material: faeces | place: United Kingdom | collected 2010/2012 ...
GACGTAGCCCGCTACGCCTTCTGCAAGCCGAAAAGCAATCCGCAAGACATAAGGGTGCAATCTACCCAAAGTCTAATGACCGATTTGGGTTAAAATCTACAGACCCCAAAATTCATGCCTATGTTTGTGGGAAAAGATAGGCATAAACGAATCCAAACATAGGCATCTTTTCATCCAAAGATAGGCATGAATTTTCATCTCCGTAACCTCCTCTAAAAAAGCATCAAAGCAAGGCTTCTATGTTGCTATCCAAATTGTTGGATAATATCTGGACAGAACTTATTTTGAAAATAATGGGGAAGAATAAATGAATTACCTGCGAGTATCAAGCTGAACTCGCAGGTAATTAACTTCAAATCGTCATAGAGCCGATCATTTCCATAAAAGAGAATCCTGCCACTCTTTGTAACCACCCATTGCGGCTATATCAATTGAGGGAAATTGAACAAATAAATCCAAAAGTTTCTCATTAAGATTGTTATTGGGTGAAACAGATATAAGAAAATATCTGATTATACATAACCGATAGAAAATCTTTTTCTTATCAATCCTGGATGTATCTATCCAAGCGTTTGATGTCTTGCGTGGCTCTGTCGGATTCAACATAAAATCCCTGTTCCATACCCTTGCATGATGACAGCACATATTGCGAAGATTGGCAAGTACCGTCAGCCATGAGGTGAATACCTGGGGTTTCAGACCGAAATAATCGCCAATACGCTTCATCAAGCGGTTGTTGGTAATGTTGGAATAGATATAGTTCAGGTTTCCAAAAGACAGCACTTCCGTTATCATCCATGCCGGAGGATAATTCTCAACATAATTGCGCCTGAAATCTTCGATGTAATCTTCTTTGCTCGATGCCAGTTCCTTTTCTATGACAGCTAATGTCTGGTTGAATCTATCTGCATTGGCAAAATATTCAGGCTTTGTTATCCAATACCTGTCGTCCAGTTCTTGGCAGCCGATATTAGCCAATACACTGCGAATGGCAACCTCTATCTTTTCTATTTCATTGAAAAGGAGTATGCGCAATTTCTTGTCAAAGCGGTAAAGGGTAAGAACTTGCTCAAAGGTCGTTCCTTCCTTTAACATCAAATCGCTTTTAGGGCTTTTATAAAAGGGGTAGATATAAGCCGACAAACGGTGATAACCTATATTTAACAGGTAATTTTCAACTTTACGCTCATCATCCATAAGCATACCTCTCGATTTTAGTATCTGAACGATTTGTTCCGGGGAGGAATAGGGTTTGGTGAAACTCGTTTTCATGTGGGTATAATAAAAAAACGACCCGCCGATTTGAGCATTGTTAAGAGGCTTGGCAGGTTCTAATGCTGCAAAGGTAGTAAAACAATTCGGAATACCAAAATATTTTGTGATTTTCTTCTTTTCTTCTTTGTGCTGGATAAGCAGCAAGACAGACAACTGTACTTTGCAATTAATCGGTTCATAATTAACTTTGGATGCACAAAGCCTATTGGATAATCCATATTCAGCAGTTTTTTGAGACGGTTTTCATATCCTTAGAAGCTGTTTGGAATTTATTCCAGCTTTTTATAAAGATAGATTATTTAGCCGTTAGGCGTTCAATGAAATAACAGACCTTATTCCATCATATATTTTCGGGGTGAACATCCCGCCGCAGCTTTGAAGTATTTGCCGAAAAAAGATGCATTGGCAAAATTAAGCATATCGCTTATCTGCTGGACTGTGTACATCCGGCTTTTCAAAAGGGCTTTTGCTTCCAGAATCACATAGTCTTTTATCCAATCTCCGGCGTAACGTCCGCTGGCTTGATGGATGGCCAAAGAGAGATATTTCGGGGTAAGACACAATTTATCGGCATAAAATGCAATTCCTCTTTCTTCCTTATAATGTTTCTGGACCAGTTCCAGAAAGTGGTTAAACAATTCCTGCTGGCGGCTTTCCGTCTTCGATTCTTTTTCCTCTTTTTGAATATGGTTTGTTAGCCATTGGTAACCGTTACTGAATAATACCTGCATATAACCGTTCAAGGCCTCTCGTGTAAAACCAAAATCGACCTGTTCCATTTTCTTCCGCATAAATTCATAAATTGTCAGCGATTCTTGCATCTCTGCTTCACTCAATTGGATAACAGGTCGTTTTGATAATAGTTTTTGGAACATTATGGAATAAGAAGCATTAAGCCCACTTCCAAACTTGTTGCCGGTATAGGCAATCATGGCTAACAAGCAATCGTCGGTGAATTCCAAGCACTCCCCAATCGTATTGGGCAGCATAACAAGCACTTGATTTTTCTGAAGAAGAAATTCTTTCAGGTTAAGCCTTACACGCATACTCCCCCTCGTGCAAAACAGCATGATATTGATGTTGATTTTGAAAGGATAGGCGGAAGCTGTAAATTCCTGTGCGGTTTGGGGGCTGAGTGGCAAGCCAAAATTGTCAGTCAGAAGAAAGTCATTCCCAAAGACGAGTGTATGTTCCATGATGGGTAACATCGCCATATCCAGATATCTAAATACAGAATTGGTTATTTTCATCGTTTTTGTTTGCAAATATAGTCCATATAGAATAATAAATCACAGCATTAAAGCTGCTTTTCTTTGATTATGCATCCAATAGAACAGTTTACTGTCCGATTGGAATTGCCCGTTTCAGCGCAAAAGGGCGAACTTTGCCCCAAACAAAAATCAATTGTATAATGAAAATGAAACCTTTAACGACAACATTGCTTTCGGTTGTCCTTCTTTTAGGATGCCAAAGTGAAGAAAAGCAGGTAAAAACACCTTTACCTGTAAAAGTGAAACTGATGACAGTAACCACAGAAACCACGTCTGGAGAAAGTCGATACTCCGGTACGTTGGAAGAAGAACAAGGAACCGCTCTCAGTTTTTCTACTGCCGGAACCGTTCGCACCATCCATTTCAGTCTGGGGCAGCGCATCGCTTCCGGGCAACTGATAGCCACACTTGACCCTACTTCCATGCAAAGCAGCTATAATGCGGCACGTGCTTCCCTTGCACAAGCGGAAGATGCCTATCGCCGCATGAATGAACTGCACGACAAAGGAAGTTTGCCCGACATCAAATGGATGGAAGTGCAAAGCCAGTTGGAACAGGCGCGTTCATTGGAGCAGATTGCCGCCAAAAATTTGAATGACTGTAAACTGTATGCTCCTTTTGCCGGGGTAATATCCGAAAAGAACATAGAGAAAGGACAAAACGTAATGCCGGGAATGCCTGTCGCCCGACTGGTGACAACTTCCGGACTGAAAGTAAAGATTGCTGTACCGGAAGCCGAGATAGCTTCCATCATCCAAGGGCAGGAAGCTGCGGTTGTGATACCTGCCCTCAACGGCAGGACATTTACAGCCAAAGTAACGGAAAAGGGGATTGTTGCCAATTCCCTGTCGCGCTCTTACGATGTAAAGTTGCAACTGGACGGTATGTTATCCGGTCTTATGCCGGGTATGGTAGCGGAAGTCTCTTTACAATCAGCCGCATCAAATACTGAAAATTGCATCATTCCAGCCCACATCATCCAGCTTGACGAACAAAACAATTCATTTGTCTGGGTGGCAGAAAACGGAAAAGCGCATAAGCGCATCATTCACATCGGCAATTATTCGGCTGACGGTGTGATTATATTGCACGGTTTGTCCAATGGGGACCGTATCATCACAGAAGGACAACATAAAGTTTGTGAAGGAATGGAGGTAGAATTATGAAACGCAATTTTGTAGAATGGAGCATGCACTACCGCCAAATTACCATTCTGGTAGTGGCTTGCCTCGTGGCATTCGGCATATACAGTCTGCCACAGATGCGTAAAAATGAATTTCCTGATTTTACCATCCGGCAAGGTGTTGTCGTAGCCGTGGCGCCGGGAAATACGACTCAGGAAATGGTGGAACAAGTGGCCAAACCTTTGGAGCAATATATTTTCAGCTATAAGGAAGTAAAAAAGGAAAAGACATTCTCACAAAGCCGGGACGGCATCACCTACATACAGGTGCAACTGAACGATGACTTGAACGACAAGGATGGCTTTTGGAGCAAGTTCAAGCATGGCGTTTCCCTGTTTAAGGCACAGTTGCCGCAGAATGTCATTGCAGTTCAAGTCATGGATGATTTCGGTGACACGTCAGCTTTGCTCATCACGTTGGAAAGCAACGACAAAACCTACCGGGAACTCAACGGTTATATGGACAAATTGCAAGACAGGTTACGCCGCATCCCCTCGGTCGGACGTATGACAGTGAACGGGATGCAAAGAGAGCAGATTTCCGTCTATCTGGATAATAACCGCCTTTCCCAATACGGTCTTAGCGACCAGACCCTCGCCTTAACTTTGATGCAAAAAGGCTTTGCTACCAGTAGCGGACGGTTGAAAACAGACGGGCAGGTCACTCCGGTCTATGTCAGCCGTTCGCTCAATACGGTATATGATGTGCAGCAACAAATCGTATATTCCGACCCTCAGGGAAATATTGTCCGCTTAAAAGACGTGGCCCGTGTTGTCCGCGAATATCCCAAACCGGACAGCTACATCACCAATAACGGCAAAAAATGCCTGCTGCTCTCCGTCGAAATGAAGAAAGGAGAAGACATTGTGGCTATGGGCAATGCCGTGAACAAAGCATTGGACAAGTTCCAGCAGGAGGAACTTCCCTCGGAAGTGAGTATATTCCGCATTACGGACCAAAGCCGGGTGGTAGGTGACAGCGTGTACAATTTTCTGAAAGAGCTGCTTATTGCCATCACGGCGGTGGTGATTGTCGTGGTACTTCTGCTGCCGTTGCGTGTAGCGTTGGTGGCTGCATCCACCATCCCCATTACTATATTTATCTCATTAGGACTGCTTTACGGTTTAGATTTCGAACTGAATACCGTATCGTTGGCGGCTCTTATTGTGACGTTGGGCATGATTGTGGACAACAGTATCGTCATTATTGACAATTATCTGGAGAAACTGGGCGAAGGGATGTCCCGCTGGCACGCTTCCATACTGAGTGCCACACACTTCTTCAAGTCCATCCTGTCTGCCACGCTGGCCATCAGCATCACGTTCTTCCCCTTCCTGCTGACCACAACGGGCATGATACATGATTTCCTGCAAACATTCCCTTGGTCTATCACGTTGATTCTTGGCGTATCGCTTCTCGTGGCAACCATGCTTGTGCCATTTATGCAATATTGGTTCATACGCAAGCCTATGCAGACGGGCGGAAAGTCGTTCTCCTTTCTGGATATGCTGCAACGCTATTACAATAGGCTGATAGCTTTCTGTTTCAGATGGCCCAAAAGTACGGTGGCGGCAGGCCTGCTTTCCGTTCTGGCTGGAATTGTACTGATAGGTACATTGCCGCAACAGATGATGCCTGCTGCCGATCGCAACCAGTTTGCTGTGGAAATCAGTCTGCCTGCGGGCACGGCGGTTGAACGCACGGCGCAAGTGGCCGATAGTGTGGAGCACATCTTGCGCCGCGATCCTCGCGTGGTTTCCGTTACTTCATTCAAGGGTTGTTCGTCACCACGATTTCAGAACAGCTATGCCCCTCAGATTGCCGGGACGAACTATGCCCAGTTCATCGTTAATACCACAGGTGTGGAAGAAACTGTCCAATTATTGGACGAATATACTCCGTGTTATACAGATGCTTTCCCCGATGCCCGCGTACGCTTCAAGCAACTGACCTATAGCGAAGCCGTCTATCCGGTAGAGTTCCGGCTGAGCGGAGAGAATCTGGACACACTGCATCGCGATGCCGACAAACTGTTGGCGCTGATGCGGAATATGCCCGAATTGATTTTAGCCCATACGGATTTGAACGAACCGTTGCACACAGCAAAAGTCATACTCAAGGAAGACGAAGCTACCCGTTTGGGCATCAACAATGCTACGGTAGAAAGCATACTTGCCATGCGTTACGGCAACGGACTATCTGTGGCAACTGTTTGGGACGGCGATTATGACCAGAAGATTGTGCTGAAAGGCACGCACGCCGACCGGGCTTTGCCCATCGATATGGAAAATGAGTTGTTGCCGGCCATGGGCGGATTGGCTGATGTCCCCTTGCGGCAGGTGGCAGAAGTAGTACCTATGTGGCAGGATGGGCAAATCGTACGCCGTAACGGTATCTACTCCATAACCGTCAGCGCAGACCTTCGCCGGGGAGAGAACGGAACAGAACAGATGAACCACATCGCATCCCTGCTGCCCACACTGGGTTTCTCAACCCAGACCACTGTCAGGCCGGGGGGCGACATAGAGAACAACAACGACTATATACCTCCTATTATCTTCGGCATGGTCGTGGCCGTGGCGGTCATCCTTTTCGTGCTTATCGCGCATTTTAAACACGTGGGGCTGGCATTGCTCATCTTCGCATCCATTGCGCTCTGTGTATTCGGTGCGGCGGCAGGTGTACTCATTCAAGGCATCGATTTCGGCGTGACCTGCTTCCTTGGCATTGTTGCCCTGATGGGTATCATCGTGCGTAACGGCATCATTATGATAGACTATGCCGAAGAACTGCGTCGCACGGAGCGTCTTAGCGTACGTGATGCCATCTACCAGTCGGCCCGTCGCCGTATGCGCCCCATCTTTCTGACATCAGCAGCCGCCTCAATGGGTGTCATCCCGATGATATTGGGAGGAAGCGGATTGTGGATGCCGATGGGGACAGTCATCTGTTATGGCACGCTCATCACGATGGTCTTTTTGCTTACTGTGCTGCCCTGTGCCTATATGCTTTTGTTCAATAAAATATCACATCAACGAAATCAAATAACGAAACAATGAAACGTATTGTCACATTCCTGATTATGGCTGGGGGCTGCCTGATGTGGCACGCCAGCCTGTATGCACAACATGCCTATAGCTTGGACGAGTGTATAGGCGAAGCCTTGCGAAACAACGTCCGCATCAAGAATGCGGATAATGACCTTGCCGCTGCACAGGAAGCGCGCAAATCAGCTTTTACCAACTATTTCCCCTCTATCAGTGCCACCGGAGGTGGTTTCATCGCCAACAAAGGGCTTTTACAAATGGAAATGGCACCGGGTGAGAATCTTTCAATGGTGAAAGACGGACTGGTAGGCGGCGTGACGGCTACACTCCCCCTCTTTACAGGAGGGCAAATCGTGAACGGGAACAAACTGGCGCAAGTCAATGTGGAAACAAACCGACTCTTGCGCAAGCAGTCAGAAAATGAAGTGCGGCTCACAACCGAGCAATACTTCTGGCAAGTGGTAATGCTCAAGGAAAAACTCCATACCCTCGGCATCGTGCAGAAACAACTGGAGCAGATACACCGGGATGTGGAAGCGGCCGTTACTGCCGGAGTGACAAATCGCAACGACCTGTTGCAAGTACAGCTGCGAAAGAACACCACACAAAGCAATTGCATCGCCGTAGAAAATGCGCTTCATGTTTCCCTCAGCCTGTTAGCTCAATACATAGGTCATCCGGCAGACAGTATTGACATTGCCTTGGATATGGACGGTGGCTTGCCTGCACGTCCTGATGAATTGTACCGTTCGCCGGAGTCCTCGCTGCTGCTTACAGCCGAATACCATTTGCTCCACAAGGCCGTGGAAGCCAACCGACTGCAATACAAGATAGCTGTCGGGAAAAACCTGCCCACGGTGGCCATAGGAGGCGGATATATGTACGAGAACTTAATGGATAAGGACCATACATTCTGGATGGGTGGTATCACCGTCAGCGTACCAATCACCGGATGGTGGGGAGGCTCGCACGACATGAAGCGACAGAAACTACAAGTACGCAACGCCGAAAATCGCCTTGCAGACCAGAGCGAATTATTATGCATACAGATGCAGAACACGTGGAACGCCATGAACGATGCTTATAAACAGGTGGAGATAGCTGTGGAAAGCATCGGACAGGCCAGCGAGAACCTGCGTCTTCAGACGGACTATTACCAAGCAGGTACTTGCACCATGAGCGATTTGCTCGAAGCCCAGACCCTCTACCAGCAAAGCAGGGATAAATATGTAGAAAGCTATGCACAGTATGAAGTGAAGAAACGGGAATACCTGCAAGCTACGGGACGATGAGCGGTGAAGCAGTCATCGGCAGCATGGCTGCCATTAGGGTATATGAGCGGCAACGGATGCATCGGGAGGTCTGACGTAGTTTTTCAAAATGATATTTTTGTTCTGCTCACTGATTTCCTCTATCTTCGCAAACGAACCATAAAAAACAGCAAACATGAAGACAGAATACGAAAAATGTATGGCAGGCGAGCCTTTCAACGGAGGCCGAGACCCGAAAATAATGGAAATGACTGTGCGGGCAAAACGCCTGTTGGCGCAACTCAATGCCACGGACTACGCCGATACCGGACGCAAACAGGCTTTGCTGAGCCAATTGTTCGGCAGTATCGGGAAGGGTGTTCACGTGGACATCGACTTCCATTGCGAATATGGCAAGCATATCTTCGTCGGCGATAAGGTCATCATCAACATGAACTGTACTTTTGTGGACAACCATCGCATTGATATCGGTAACAACGTCCTGATCGCACCTAATGTGCAGATATATACCGCCACGCATTCCACCGATGTGCGCGAGCGAATGGCTTGGGATTGGACGGAAGGGGATGACATCTGCAACACCATCGCGCGCCCGGTCAGGATAGAAGACGGCGTTTGGATAGGCGGAGGTACCATCATCCTGCCCGGCGTTACGATTGGAGAAAACACCGTCATCGGTGCGGGCAGTGTGGTGACACGCTCTATTCCGGCAAACTGCGTGGCAGTGGGTAATCCGTGCAGGGTGATTAAGAAGCTCAAATAAAAGACCCATTCGTCAGGAACTTGTTATGTCTTCTATAAAATGGTAAATCATGAACAGCCTTATGGAAACTAATGAACTGCTTACTATAACAAAAGCCGAGTATGTACAAGGTTACACGCTCATCCGGGAGTATGTCAAGGTACAAAGAAATAAAAGCAAGGAACACAAATCAAAAAAGGAGAGGGGCAAAGGCAGAAAATCAAATATTAATCGAATATGAAGAATATGATAACAAATTACTCTATCGATGCGCCCCTCTCCTTGCAAGCATTTATCCTTGACCTCCACCTAAAGCTTGGTAAAGATTAACAACACTTTGCAACTCAGCAAAACGGTTGGCCACTTGCTCGAGCTCTGCACTTAATAACGTCTGACGGGCAGTCAGTACTTCCAAGTAGGTTGTGTTGCCATAATCCATCTTCAGCGCCGTGCTTTGCTCGGCCCGGTGCAAAGACGCTATCTGTTTCTCATAAAAGTCCGCCTTATCACGGCTGGTTTGATAAGCCGTAAGGGCATCATTCACCTCCGAGCCCGCACTGAGCAGGGTCTGTTGGAAACTCAATTCAGCCTCTTCCTGCTGTGCTTTGGCTATCTTCAAGTTAGCTATATTCTGCCCCCGATTAAAGAGAGGCTGAGTAAGCGATCCGATAGCCGAAGCCAGGAACTTACCGGGATTAACGATCATCGTTCCGGCTTCGTTCGTCCACCCCGCACTTCCGCTCAAGGTGATACTCGGGTAAAAATTAGAGCGTGCTTGATTCGTAGCGTAGAAAGCCGCCTCCAACGCATGCTCCGCCATGCGGACATCCGGACGGTTTGCCAGAAGCTGAAGCGGAATGCCCACCGAGAAATCCTCCGGCATCACCTGCTCGGAAAGTTTACCCCGTTCATACCGGTGAGGCGTCTCAGCCAACAGCAGCGCCAGGCTATTCTCCACTTGGTTGATTTGCTCCTTCAAATCGAGGACAGAAGTCTGTATGCTATAATAGGTAGCTTCCATTTGCGAAACCCCCGCCTCATCATATTGTCCGGCATCCATCAACGCACGGGCGGAAACTACGGTCTCTTTCCATGTTTCCGCCGTTTGTTCCGACAAGGATAGCTGCTCGTCCAGCATGAGGAGTGTATAATAGGTATTGGCTATGCTGGCTATGAGTTGCGTCCGCACCGCCTGTTGATAGTCTTTGCTTTGGGCATAAAGCGCTTGCGATTGCTTCTTGGCATTACGCATCCGGCCGAAGATGTCCAGCTCCCAACTGGCGGTAACCGGCACGGAGTAAGTCCATGTAGCCTTCGCTCCGTCAAAACTGCTCACGCCTCCTTGCGGGGAAAGGGCGAAGGAAGGAAGGAAAGCCAACTTTGCGGAAAGCAATGTAGCTTCCGCTTCCTCCACCCGAAGTTGAGCAGCCCGGTAATCCGTATTATTTTCCAAGCCTTGTTGTATGAGCGATTGCAGATAAGGGTCGGTAAAAAGATTACGCCAATCCATATTACCTAAGTTGTGAATCGTATCTGTCACCTCTACCTGATTGCCATATAAATCCTCAGGAACATCCGTAACGGGCGTATAACGATTGTAAATGCCGCAACTGCTCAAGAGGGCAGTTGCAACGGCTGTTATAATATATCGTTTCATTGTGTATATACTTTAATTTTTATTTTGCTGAAGCGCGTTCTTTTCTTCCGCATTGCGTTGCGCTTCCAATTGTACCTGTACATTAGGTTCTATCTCCATCGGCTTGCGAAGTCTCTCTTGCAAGTACTCAAAGACAATATAGAACACCGGTGTCACAAAGAGCAGAGCGATCGTACCGACCAGCAATCCACCGATCACACCCGTTGCCAACGAACCGTTGCCATTGGCTCCCGCCCCACTGGAGAACATCAACGGCAGCATACCGAAGATCATCGTCATGACCGTCATCAGAATAGGACGCAAGCGGGCTTGGGCAGCCGTATAAGCGGATGTCACAATCCCCATTCCGCGACGCCTGCGCTCCACGGCATATTCTGTAATCAAGATAGCCGTCTTCGTCAACAAACCGATCAACATAATCATACCGGTCTGCAGGTAGATGTTGTTCTCCAATCCGAAGAAACGGGCAAAGAGGAACGACCCCATCAAGCCGAACGGGACAGAGAAGATGACTGCCAGCGGAATCAGGAAACTCTCATATAAGCAAACCATAATCAAGAATACCAATACGATACAGATGGCATAGACAAACACAGTTTGCGACCCGCCGCTGCTTGCCTCTTCACGCGCCATACCGCCATATTCATAACCATAACCGGAAGGCAATACCTGAGTTGCGACCTCTTCGATAGCCTGCTGCGCTTGACCGGACGAATAGCCTTCGGCCGGGCTCACATTCACTGTAATTGAGCTATAGAGGTTAAAACGGGTAGCAATCTCCGCGCCCATTGTATCTTCTAAAGTCACAAACTGACTTATGGGCGCCATCTCCTCGCCGTTGCGTACAAACATATTGTCCAGCGCATGCTGGTCCAAACGATATTCGGGCGAAGCCTGCAACATCACGCGGTACACTTTACCGAACTGGTTATAATTCGAGACATACGAGCCGCCACAATACGACCCTAAGGCACTCAATACATCGGTAGGCGAAATACCCGCCCGCTTACACTTGGCGGCATCGACCTCAACCGCTATCTGCGGGAAGTTCATCGCGTAGGTGGTATAAGCCATCGCCACTTCCGGCCGCTGGTTCAGCGCACCGACAAACTGCATCACACTTTGATAAAAGGTTGACATCTCACCTCCCGTTTTATCCTGCATATTCAACTCAATACTATTTCCCATACCATACCCCGGAATCATCGCAGGTTGGAAACAGAAGATACTTGCCTCCTTGATTTGGGCGAATTGACCATTGAGGCGCGCCATAACCGCATTGGCGTTGTGTTCATCCCCTTTACGGTCTTTCCAATCCTTCAATTTAATAATAATGGTACCATAAGACGTACCTTGTCCAGACAACAAGCCATAACCCGCTACACTACTAAAATGGTCTACTTCCGGCGTATCTTCAATAATCTGGTTCACTTGCTTCACCACCTTTTGCGTTTCTACCAAGGTGTTACCCGGCGAAGTACCGACATTCACCATAATCGTACCCATATCCTCCTGTGGGACAAGCCCCGTTTTAGTAGTCCGCATGAGTACCACCAAAAGGATAATAGCGATAGCCAAGGAGGCCCAAACCATCCAACGATGATGGAAAACGAACATCAGCCCCTTCTTATACTTGCCCATAATGGCGTTGAAAGAAGCGTTGTAAGCCGCACGTACCCGTCCGTTGAAGCTCTTCTCGCTCTTTGTTCCATCCGACGGCTTCATCAGAATGGCGCACAAGGCAGGGCAAAGAGTCATGGCTGAAATCAATGAAATACCTACGGAAGTCGCCATCGTAATACCGAACTGCGTGTAAAATACACCCGATGTCCCGCCCATAAAGCAGACCGGAATGAACACCGCCATGAAGACAATAGAACAAGTGATAACCGCCATTGACACATCAGCCATACCATCCTTTGCCGCCAAGTAAGGCGATTTATAACCTATATCATATTTGGCCTGCACGGCCTCCACCACGATAATCGCATCGTCCACCACGATACCGATAGCCAACACGAGGGCGAACAACGTCAAGATATTCAAACTAAATCCTGCAGCCACCAGACAAGAGAACGTACCTACTAATGATACGATAATAGAAATAGAAGGTATCACGGTACTCTTAAAGTCTTGCAGGAAGAAATATACTACAAGGATAACCAGGATAATCGCAATCACCAAAGTCTCTACCACATTGTGGATAGAGGCGAACAGGAAGTCGTTCGTGCTCATCATCTGTACAAACTCCAATCCCTCGGGCAGGTTTTCGCTCATTTCTTCCAGCTTGGCGGTAATGGCGGCATTCACCGCTGTCGCGTTACTCCCCGCCACTTGGAAGACCATGAATGTCACACCGGGTTTCTGGTCTACCTCACCATGGAAACCGTACGACTCGCGGCCTAATTCCACCTCGGCAATATCCTTCAGGCGGAGCACGGACCCATCTTCATTCGCACGTACAACCATGTTACTGAACTCCGTCATGTCCTTCAGGCGTCCGTGATACTTCATCGTATATTGGAACACGTTGGGCGAACTTTCACCCAGCGAACCGGTCGGCGCTTCGAGGTTCTGTTCGGCCAATACCGCCGTAATATCCGACGGTTGCAAGCCATACTGCGCCATCCGTTCCGGGTTAAGCCAGATACGCATACTATACGTATCGCCTAATTCCTGTACATCGCCTACCCCCTGAATACGTTTGATTTCAGGAATCACGTTAATGTCCAGATAATTGGCAATGAAGTTCTCGTCGTACCGCCCATCCGGACTGGTCAAGGAGTTGATTTGCAAGAAGCTGGTCTGCCGCTTCATGGTAGTCACACCGATTTGTGTCACTTCAGCGCAACAAGCCTTCCGCCATGCTGACGCGGTTCTGCACATTGACAGCCGCCATATCCGGATCGGTGCCTTGATTAAAATAGACGGTAATGGTGGCAGAACCCGTATTCGTCGCCGTAGAGCTGATATACATCATGTTCTCCACGCCGTTGATGCTCTCTTCCAGCGGCATGATGACACTGTTCATGACGGCATCCGCATCCGCACCCGTATAGGTAGCTTGCACCATTACCGTAGGCGGCGCAATGTCCGGGTATTGCTCCACCGGCAAACTAAAGAGCGAAATGATGCCGACTATCAAAATCAATATCGAGATGGCAAAAGCCGCCATCGGTCGTTTGATGAATATATTTGTTTTCATACTTTCACATTAAATTTCTTCGTTCTTCATTCTCCATGCTTCATTTTATCTGCATGCCTTCGCGGATCAAACCAGCTCCTTTGGCGACGATCTCGTCCCCCACAGTCAAGCCGCCGGTCACGATATAGGTACGGCCATCGTCCACATCCGCTACGGTAATCAGCGTAGAGACGGCTTTTCCATCCACCACTTTATACACCAACACCTTATCCTGTTGCTTGACGGTAGCCTCCTGCGGAATGACGATACAATCCTCATACGTACTCGGTAAAATCACATTGCCCGAAGCCCCGCTATGCAAGAGACGGTCCGGATTCGGAAAGACGGCACGGACGCTCACCGTGCCTGTCTGCCGGTCAATCACCCCGCTGATACTCTCGATGCGTCCTTTCACTTCGTAGAGAGACCGATCGTTGAGCTGCAACTGAATAGCGGGCATCTGTATCAACGCACTGTCTAAAGTCCCATATTGACGTACGAGCGATAATAACTGATTCTCCGTCATCGAAAAATAAACATACATCGAAGAATTGTCCGAAACCGTAGTCAAGGGTTGAGAAATGCTGGCGCTGACCAATGCGCCCACCCGGTAAGGGAGCGTTCCCACCACGCCTGCGCTCGGGCTCTTCACCACAGTATAGGACAGATCATTCCGTGCGTTCACCTCTTGCGCTTCGGCTTGAGCCAATCCGGCCTGAGCGGTAAGGAAATCGTTTTCAGCCGTTTTCAACGTAAAATTGGAAACTACTTGCTTTGCGAACAGTTCCTTGTTGCTATTATACGTCAGTTCAGCCGTCGCAAGTGCAGCCCGCGCGGATTGGACGTTGGCTTCGGCGGTGTTCAATGCCGCCTTGTAAGGTACTTGGTCTATGATGAACAGCGTTTGTCCTTTTTGTACTTTTTCTCCTTCAGTTACACAAAGTTCCGTAATGGTTCCGGATACTTGCGGATAGATTTCAATGTCTTGCCGTCCGCGAATTGTAGCTGAATAAGCAGTAGTTAATGCCTTGTCGGTCGTAGAGACCTTCATCGTTTCATAGTTTCCAGTAGCGACCTGTGTATCAGCAGATTGTTTACAGGAAGTCAACCACACTGAGCAGCCGATAATCCCTATCAAGAAGGGAATCAACGGATGATGGAATTTGTCTACAATATATATATATGGAAAGAGATCACACTTTCCGTATGCCGATCTTTAAGAATTGCATGCAAAACTTCCTGATGGACATCTATGACAAGGCGAAAGGGTTCTTCCTCCACCACAACGCCTCGAACACCACCCGGCAGGAAGAACTGCTGGAGAAGTTCATCTTTCTGGTATTCCAGCATAGCGGCACGTGCCGCGAAGTGCAATTCTATGCCGACCAGCTCTGCATTACCACACGCTACCTTTCATCGGTCATACAGCACCTCACCGGACATACCCCGAAAGAACTCATCGACACCCGTTGCATTCAAGAGATAAAAATGCAACTCCGTACTACAAATAAAAGTATGCAAGAAATTGCTTTCGAACTGAACTTCCCCGACCAATCTTTCTTTACCCGTTATTTCAAGAAACATACAGGCCTGACACCGGTAGAATACCGCCATCTTCAAGAATCTCAACCACCTAACTTGAGATAGATTTCTATGTCAAATGCCGCATCTTTTCTATTCCTATTTAGAAGCTGTTTTGAATTTCTTCGGAAAATATTTATGCAGCTTTTTCTAAAGCTGGAATAAATTCCAAACAGCTTCTTATTATCTTTGTAAGCAAATCGGAAATGAAGATACGATTGAACAAGATCAGACAATCTGTTGAACTTTAAAGAATAAGAACATGAGAAAGAATTTTGGAGCAAAACCGTTGAGCTATCCGCAGCCGGTATTCATTATCGCCACTTATGGCGAAGACGGTACCCCCAATGCCATGAATGCAGCGTGGGGCGGTATCAGTGATACCAAGGAAATCAGTATGTGTCTTGATGTCAACCACAAGACGGTCAAGAATATTTTGGACCGTGGTGCTTTCACGGTGAGCATGGCCGATGCCGCTCATGTCGTGGCTTGCGATTATGTAGGGATTGTTTCCGGCAATAAAGTGGCTGACAAATTTGCCAAAGCAGGATTCCACGCCACAAAATCCGAATTCGTGGATGCGCCGCTGATTGACGAACTGGCTGTTGCCATTGAATGCAAATTGAAAGACTACAATCCGGATACGTGCATACTTCGTGGGGAAATCGTTAACGTCAGTGTGGACGAACGGGTTCTTGACGAAGAAGGGAAAGTTGACGCCGGAAAAGTAGCGCCTATCATTTTTGATCCGTTTAACAACGATTATTTGAAAGTGGGAGAAAAAGTCGGGAAGGCCTTCTCAGACGGAAAGCAACTGAAATAGTATAGCGCAAGCGTTTTTAGACACCGTTTTGAATTTCTTCGGAAAATATGAGGGAATGTGTCAAAATATAAAATTGCACACAAATAACACAGAACAGCCGAATAAATCTATGAAAATCTGTTTAATCCGTGTCTGTGTGCCAATATCTTATTATGACACACTCCCTTCTTCTTTTACCGACATCCTCGCTTTCTAAATTACGCTATTCCATCGGCGCCGCCTCATCGGCAAACAACGATGCCAGCCATTCCGGAACATCAATGCCTTTCTCCTTGATACGCTCCAGGCAATTCTTTCCTTTCCGGGTCAAGACGAAATACATCTGGCGTTTGTCATGTTCGCCCAGCTTCCGTGAAAGCAAGCCTTTATTTTCCACAGAACGGATGGTCTTCGAAGTGTGTGAAGGAGTCATGCCTGTGCAGGATGTGATATCTCCGGCCGACACCATCTCACTGCCCACACTGCAAAGAATCATCGCCTCGTTGAGCGTAACCCCGTAGGTTTCCTCCAACTGGGTCTCCAATTCAGAGAGAGACCGCATCAGATCCCTCATCCGACATATACATTGAACTTTCTCCATCGCATCAAATAAAAAGATTCACATTAGCCTCGTCCGCACGGCTCATGTATGTAGCCACGCCACCGATACTTACCCCATCAAGCAGCTCTTCACGCTTTACCCCCATTACATCCATCGACATCTGGCAGGCAATAAACTCCACACCATTGTCAATAGCCTGTTGACGGAGCGATTCGAGCGAGTCCACGCCTTTCTTCCGCATCAGAAAGCGCATCATCTTCGCCCCGACTCCGCCCATATTCATCTTAGACAGTTTCAACTTCCGCGAGTCGGACGGCAGCATCATCCCGAACATTTTGCCGAAAAAGTCTTTCTGCACCACCGGCTTCCGCTCTTTCTTGATGGCATTCAATCCCCAAAAGGTAAAGAAAATCGTCACCTTTTCTCCTGTAGCCGCTGCGCCATTGGCCAACACAAACGTTGCCAACGCCTTATCAAGGTCATCGCTAAAGAGAATGAAAGTCTTTCCCTTTCCGCCGTTTACCGCTTGCTGTTCCTCCTGCCGGACCGCTTGTTCTTTCTCTATCCGCACCCGATACACCCCGTTTTCTTCCGCCATTGAGAGGAAACGATTACCTGTTGTGCGACACCAAGCCTCCGCATCGCGTGGAAATCCGGAATCGGTTGCGCTCACCTCCAGACATTGACCGGGCTGCAAGGAGTCCATACTTTTCTTTAATTTCAGTATCGGACCGGGACATTGTACCCCACAGGCATTGACCTTAATGACGGCTGTTACCGGCTTATCTTCCGGCCTGCAAGCACACGATGGCTGTTCTTGGGACGCAGGCGAACAAGGTTCCGGCAAACGCACCGGCGTAACGGCAGCCTTATAGGTTTTGATACCTCCTATCAAATTGCGAACCTCCTTAAATCCGTTGTCTTTTAAGATATTGCTGGCCAAATACCCCCGCAAGCCGACACCGCAATACACCCACACCGGTTTATCGCGGGGAATCTCATCCAAATGCTCCCGCAATTCATCGAGCGGCAGATTAACAGCCCCCGGAATATTTCCCAATTCGAATTCATCCTTGGTACGCACGTCGACCAACGTGACTTGGCTCAAATCTGCCTCTTTCAGCTCACGCCAATAAAGCGGTGTCATCTTTCCGCTCAAGATGTTTCCTGCTACATAACCGGCAATAGCCACCGGATCTTTGGCCGAAGAAAAAGGCGGTGCATAGGCATGTTCTATCCGTGTCAAGTCATACACCGTTCCGCCCTGCTTGATGACCAAAGCGAATTCATCTATCCGCTTATCCACCCCATCGCATCCTACAATCTGCGCTCCGTACAGTTTTCCATCCTTAGGCGAATAGGTAATCTTGATAGCCATCTGCAAGGCCCCCGGATAATAACCGGCATGAGACGCCGAATGCGTAGTAGAAGAAAGATAGTCGATACCCATCTGCTTCAGACGCTTGGCTGGAAGTCCGGTAGAGGCCACCGTCAAATCGAATATCTTGGCAATCGATGTACCGATAGATCCTTCATATTTCACTTTATTTCCGAAAACCAGATTGTCTGCCACGATACGTGCCTGCCGGTTGGCTGGACCTGCCAAGAAATTCAGCCAGGGTTTGCCCGTAACGGGATGCGGAAACTCAATCGCATCGCCCACCGCATAAATCGACTCATCGGATGTCTGCAAATAATCATTGACATAAATTCCCCTCATCTCGCCCAACTGCAATCCGGATTCCGATGCCAAACGAGTTTCGGCACGCACACCGATAGAGAGAATCACCATATCCACCTGCAAATGGATGCCCGACTTAAAAGCCACATCCAATCCCGTGCCTGTCCGTTCAAATGCCTCCACCGCCTGGCTCAAATAAAGCTTCACCCCTTTCCGCTGCAAATGTTCATGTACCAGCGATGCCATCGAATAGTCGATAGGTCCCATCACCTGGTCTGCCATCTCCACCACCGAGACTTCTACTCCGGCATGAACCAAGTTCTCCGCCATCTCTAATCCGATAAAGCCTCCACCGACAATCACAGCCCGCTTCACCTGCTTTTCATCCAGGTACTGCTTGATACGATCCGTATCATTCACGTTACGCAGAGTAAAGATTCCTTCCGAATCAATGCCCTTTAACGGAGGACGTACAGGCGAAGCTCCCGACGAGAGCAACAGTTTATCGTAACTTTCCGTATAGACCTTCCCATCAGCAGTACGCACATGCACCTCTTTCCGTTCCCGGTCGATAGCCGTTACCTCAGAGCGTGTACGCACATCCACCTGAAAACGCTTGCCGAAAGCCTCGGGCGTCTGCACGAAAAGCCGATCACGTTCTTCGATAACCCCGCCTATATAATAAGGTAAGCCACAATTGGCATACGAGATATAAGCGCCTTTCTCAAACAAGATGATTTCCGCTTTCTCTGTGTTACGGCGGATACGTGCCGCCGCGGTGGCTCCTCCGGCCACTCCTCCTACAATGATAATCTTCATACGGCTGTCTATTTACTGTTATTATTTTCCATTAGAAACTTTTGCAAAAGTATAATATCAATTCTTACATAAAAAATTTCCAAGAGAAAATAATTCTTGTCTTAACATTTTTTCTGTCATATTTTCCTTCACCTCACATTTTCCCATCCGACACACCATTTTTAGAAGCTGTTTGGAATGAATTCCAAACAGCTTCTAAGCGAATTAACGCTTATTGTCTGAAACTCTCCTAATGGCTTAATTGCATTAATCTGTTGAAATTCGGAGGTTTTTCCAGTGATTTTGTCTAAGTTTGCATCCGATTTGACAAGAAGCATGAAAAGATATCTAAAATATGTATTATTAATAGGAATAGCCTGTTGGGCCATGGCCTGCCAGCAGGAGACATCGATAACCTCAGTCATTCATGTAGACGGAGAAGGAACCCGGCAAGCGGTCAATCCGGATCTGTATGGAATCACCTTGGAGGAAATCAATCATGCCATCGATGGCGGATTGTATGCAGAGATGATCCAGAACCGGAGTTTCGAGGATGGCATCGCGCCGTTGAATTGTCCCTACAACGCGCGGCAAAGAATCATCACGACTCCCAATGGCTATGATATGCCCTTTATGCGTCCGGATTCCCTGCCCGGCTGGAAAGCCCTATCGTCCTCTTCCTGGCTTTATCCGGACACGAAGGAATTATTGAACGAAAAGAACCGTCGCTCTTTATTGGTTTCGGTATCGGCCACCCCTGAATCCGGCCGAGGCGGAGTTGTAGCCGAAGGGTATAACGGACTGGCCATCCGCAAAGGAGAGAGCTATCATCTTTCCTTTTACATAAAGGGCGCATCGCTGTTGCCTAAAACCCTGACCGTTGCGTTGGAAGATTCTACCCGAAGCCGTAAGCTGAGCGATGTATGTACCGTCAAGACCCGGAACGAATGGACACACATCCGCCATACCTTCACGGCGAATGAGAGCACCCACAAAGCGACACTGGTCTTCTCGTCTGATAGCAGTCAGATGTTCTGGATAGATGTCGTCTCGCTCTTTCCGGAAACCTGGAAAGGACGCGCTAACGGGCAACGCCAGGACCTGATGGAGAAAATAGCCCAACTGCATCCCCGGTTTGTCCGCTTCCCCGGAGGAGCTTTTGTGGAAGGCTATACCGCCGGGACTTATCCCGTATGGAATGAAACCATCGGGAACATCACCGAACGGAAAAGCTTCTGGAGTGTCTGGGGATATGGCACGACTAACGGGATGGGATTTCACGAATACCTGCAATTATGCGAAGATTTAGGGGCGGAGCCGATTTATGTAATCAATAGCGGAATCACGAATATGAGCCGGCGCCCGCGCTATGAGTCGATTACTGAAATGGACAAGTTAGTGCAAAATGCCTTGGATGCCATCGGTTATGCCAATTACCCGACCGACTCCACCTTGGGCGCGATGCGGGCAAAGAACGGTCATCCCCAACCGTTCCATCTGAAATATATCGAAATCGGAAGCGAGAACTACGGACATGAATATACCAAACGCTTCAACCTGTTCCGGAAAGCCATCAAAGAGAAATGGCCGGACATTATGGTAATCAGCAATGCTTTGGTCGGACGCCAGCCCCATACGGGATGGAAAGATGTGCATTTTAACGGGAAGAACTCGTTTTTCCTGAACAATGCCTCCCGTTACGGGACTATCCGGAGCCGGCATGAATGGGAAAACACCTTCATCGGGGAGTTTGGGAATATGCAATATCCGGAAGCCCGGACCATGGGATCTGCCATCAGCGAAGGATGTTTCCTGATCGGTATCGAACAGCACCCGGGCATGATGAGCCGACTGGCCTACTCCCCTCTGCTGGGGAATGCGGATTACCTTAACGGACGCTGGCCTATGCTGCTTTTCAACAACCACCAGGTAGTGCCTTCCCCTTCTTACTATATGATGCGGTTATTCAACGAGCATCGGGGACGGGAGGTGCTTCCTACCCACGTAGATACCTATTTGCGCCCTACCGTAACCTTCGGAGGGGCAGCTGTCTATATGTTTGACAACTGTTACGAGCTGACGGAGGTTTCGATGGATGGAAAACCCATCGAGCAGGGAAAGGTACTGAGCGGAAACTGGAATATCCAACCGGGCATCCTGCATCCCGTACCGAACCGGTGGAATTATGTATTGCTGGGAGACACATCGGCTTCCGATTATACTTTCCACACACGCATCCGGCGTACCAAAGGAAGCGAACTGATCCAGTTCCGTATGCGGGATAAGGGGCTCCTGAAGGAGCGTCAGGATTATATCTGCTTCACGTTAGGAAACGGGAAAGCGCAGCTCTATCACCAATGCGGAAATGTAACGGATTCGTTGGCTACAACGGTCAATTTTCCTTTCGTTAACAACACCTGGTATGACGTACGGATTTCCTGCCATCGGGACACCATACGGTGTTTCGTCGATGAGAATTTAATCCAAGAATCGGTAATGCGCCCCTACCCCTCTCTGGCTTCGGTCGCAACCATCGATAACGGATATCTCTATATAAAGGTAATAAACACCACACGGCATGAAGAGAAGACAGAAATAAACATCCAAGGTCTGGCGGTAGAAAATCAGGCAGAGATAATCGAGCTGGCCGGTGAATGGGATGCCCGGAACACATTCGAACATCCGGATCAGATCCGCCCCGTCAAACGCACCATCTCCTTTACCTTAGGAATGCCGAAGATCTATAAATTTCCACCCTCTTCCATATCCATCTTAAAATTCAAGCTGGAAAACTCCTGATTCCCGGAAACATGCGGTAATCAACGGGGATATTCACCGGAAAAGGGATGGTTCTTGCCGGGAAGAACGTGACAAATAAAAGATCTTCCGGAAAACTTTTTCTGCTCTTTTGGAAAACAACTACCTTTGTTTGGTTGTTATCCAAATAAACTTAGAAAGGAACAAATGAAAAAGATCGTTTTAAGCTGTTTGGTTTATTGGTTGATCGGATCCGGATTATCCGCGCAACAAGCCTTAAGCTTACAAGAATGCAGGGACTTGGCCGTCCGGAACAATAAAGAATTGCAAGTCTCGGCCGAGAAAATAAAGATAGCCGGGTACGAGAAAAAAGCAGCGCTTACCAAATACTTTCCGCAGCTATCGGCTAACGGAGCCTATATGTGGAATCAAAAAGACCTGAATCTGCTGGATATGGGGCAGCTGAGCAGCTCGTTGGCCTCATCGTTGGGGGGATTGGCCGAACTCCCCATCGTCCAGCAAGCGGTAGGAGCCGTTGGCGAAGCGCAGCATTTGGACGTCCAGAATATATGGGTGGGCAATATCGCCCTGGTCCAACCCATCTTCATGGGAGGAAAGATTGTCTCCTACAATCAAATCGCCGAATATGCGAAAGAGCTGGCTATATCCATGAATGACCAGCAATTGCAAGACCTGCTTTATAAAACGGATGAGACCTACTGGCAAGTTGTCTCGTTGGTGAACAAGAAAAAGCTGGCGGATGCCTACGTGGATTTGCTTCGGAAGATGGATGAAGATGTCACCGCCATGATTAAAGAAGGTATCGCAACCGAAGCCGACGGACTCTCGGTCAAGGTCAAGCTGAATGAAGCGGAAATGGCACAGACCCAAGTCAATAACGGACTCGCTCTCTCACGGATGTTACTGGCCCAAATTTGCGGTTTGCCCTTAGACAAACCGTTAAGCCTTGCGGATGAAGAACTGGACTCTATTCCCGTTTCGACGGAGACCGCATCAGCCGATATCAATCAGGCCTTCATGAACCGGAACGAATTGCGCAGCCTGGATCTGGCTTCGAAGATTTACAAGAAAAAAGAACGGATCGTATTGGCGGATATGTTGCCTACGGTGGCTTTCTCGGCCAACTATCTGGTAACAAACCCCAATCTGTTCAACGGGTTCAAGAATGAGTTTGACGGAATGTTCAATCTGGGATTTATTGTCCGAATACCGATTACCGGTTGGTGGGAAGGAAGCTACAAGCGGAACGCTGCCCGGGCGGAAACGCGTATCAAGCAATTGGAGTGGGAAGATGCCCGTGAGAAAATAGAGCTCCAAGTGAACCAGTCGGTCTATAAAGTCAATGAAGCCAATAAAAGATTGGTTGCGTCCAACCGGAATATGGAAAATGCCGAGGAGAACCTGCGACGGGCGAACTTCGGTTTCGAAGAAGGGGTCATCCCGGCTTTGAACCTGATGGAGGCACAAACGGCCTGGGTATCGGCACGCTCCACCCTGATTGACGCCCAAATAGACATGAAGCTGACCCGCGTCTATCTGAACAAAGCGTTGGGAACGTTGAAAAAGTGACAAAGCTTCTCAGAGACAAGATAACAAGTTGCCCAAGCATCAGGAACAAGAAATTCAAGTTCTACTGAAGCCTCGTCAACGGATAAACTGACAAACTAATAAACTCAAAATATTATGGCAGAGAATAAGAAATACACATTAAACAATATGATGCTGGCATTCATTGCCACATTGATAGTCGTACTATTGGTTGCGTTGGCCGGATTTTTCCTTCTGACCCCACCGGATGAAGTCATTATGGGACAAGCGGAGGTCACTACGGTCCGCGTCTCCGGAAAAGTACCGGGCCGAATAGAATCCTATCGTTTTCAAGAAGGCGATAAGGTCAAAGCCGGTGATACGCTGGTATTCCTGAACACCCCGGAAGTAAAGGCAAAGCTGATGCAGGCTGAGGCCCTCAAAGCTGCGGCCGAAGCTCAGCATGCCAAAGCTTTGAAAGGAGCCAGAGAGCAAGAGATAACCGGTGCTTACGAGTTATGGCAAAAGGCAAAAGCCGGATTGGAAATAGCCGAAAAGTCCTATACCCGTGTCCGGAATCTCTATGAAAAAGGGGTCATGTCCGCCCAGAAGAAAGATGAGGCGGAAGCCAACTATAACGCGATGGTAGCTACGGAAAAAGCCGCACGCTCGCAATACGAAATGGCCAAAGAGGGAGCACGGAAAGAAGACAAAGCTGCCGCAGCTGCATTGGTCAATCAGGCAAGCGGGGCCGTGGCTGAGGTAGAATCGTATGTGGAAGAAGAGGCTTTGACCTCTCCAATAGACGGAGAAATCATCGAACGCTTTCCGGAAGTAGGCGAGCTGGTCGGTACCGGGGCTCCTATCTTTAATATCGCGGATATGAATGATATGTGGGTGACCTTCAGCATTCGGGAAGATCTGTTGGCTCCTATCCGCATCGGGCACGAGATACAAGCTTTTGTGCCGGCCTTGGGGAACCAGGAAATCACCCTGAAAGTATATTACATGAAAGATATGGGAACCTACGCCGCTTGGAAAGCGACAAAATCAACGGGCCAATATGATGCGAAGACATTCGAAGTCCGGGCACGTCCGCTCCAACCTGTCGAAGGCTTGCGCCCGGGAATGTCTGTCATCTGGAAGCCTGCTAAATAACAGATAGCCTATGACCTTGCAAGATTTCATACAACGTGTCGCACGGATCGCCCGAAGGGAGACTGTCCGGATTATGTCTCGTCCGCTTTATCTGTTCGGGATGATTCTGGCTCCGGTCATCTCATTGGTATTCTTTTTATCGCTGATGCACGAAGGTTTGCCCACCAACCTGCCTATAGCTGTAGTCGACCAGGACAACACGACCACCTCACGCACCTTAATCCGGCAACTCGATGCTTTCGAGCAGACCCGTGTCGTCATGCAGACCTACTCGTTTGCGGAAGCCCGGCAAGAAATGCAAAAGGGGAACGTGTATGGCATATTCTATATTCCGGAGAATTTCGAACAAGAAGCGACCACCGGCAAGCAGCCCAAACTCTCGTATTATACGAACGGCTCTTACCTGATAGCCGGTTCTCTCCTATTTCGAGATATGAAGACGATATCCGTACTGGCCAATGCATCGGTGGGCCTGCAAACCGGGACCGCCAAGGGAATGACCGAAGAAGCCATCATGGGACAATTGCAGCCCATCGTCATCGACACACACGCCATCGGGAACCCCTGGCTAAACTATTCGGTTTATCTGAACAACACGATCCTCCCCGGTGTGTTGCAACTGGTTATTTTCATGATTACGGTATTCAGCATCGGGACCGAGATCAAGCAAGGAAGCGCGCGGGAATGGCTATCTATGGGAAATAATTCCCTATTCGTCAGCCTCATAGGCAAGTTGTTGCCTCAAACGATTATATTCACCTTAATGGGGGGACTGCTCTGTGCGACACTCTACGGATTCAATGCCTTCCCGCTGCATAGCGGATGGATGCCGATGCTGGTGGCCATGTTCTTACTGGTCATCGCCTCGCAAGCCGTAGGGGTTTTCATGATCGGGACCTTGCCTACCCTGCGTCTGGGGCTCAGCTTCGCCTGCCTGTTCGGGATGATCTCCTTCTCCATCGTAGGGTTCTCCTATCCGCTTCCGGCCATGGACCCTACACTCCAGGCCTTGGGCCGTTTGTTCCCGTTGCGCCATTATTTCCTGATCTATGTTGACCAGGCACTTAACGGGCGTAGTCTGTTTTACACGTGGGGGGAATATGTGTGGCTCCTCGGTTTCCTGATTCTCCCCTTCCTGATTGGAAAGAGTCTGAAACGCGCGTTGCTTTATTTGAAATACATTCCGTAAAAGGAGGATGAACATGAAAGAGGAATTTAAACTAAGCTATATAATCAAAGAGGGCATTCAGGATATGTTCTATATCTGGAAAGAAGAGTTGAAAAACATCTTCAAGGACGAAGGTGTCATGATATTCTTTTTTCTGGTTCCGCTGGCTTATCCAGTGCTTTACTCCTTTATTTACAACAATGAGGTAGTACACGAGGCAAAGATGGTCGTTGTAGACCAGTGCGACTCTCCGCTCAGCCGGGAATTCACACGCCGGGTAGATGCCTCACCCGAGGTACAAGTCGTAAACAAAGTCGGCGATATGGCTCAGGCGAAACACCTTGTCGACTCCAAAGAAGCCTTTGGCATCCTCTACATCCCGTCAGACTTCAGCAAAGACCTTCACGCCGGACGCCAAGCCACGGTATCGTTATATAGCGACATGAGCGCGTTGCTCTACTACAAGGCGTTCCTGCTAACGGCCACAGAGGTATCCTTGGATATGGGTGCGGAATGGACAGCCCATAATCATCCGCAATCCACGGAACAATTACAGGCCATCACCGTCCGGCCTATTCCGTCCGAATCGGTAGTCTTATATAATCCGCAAAACGGATTTGCCAGCTTCCTGGTTCCGGCCATTCTGATTCTGGTAATCCAGCAAACCCTGATTTTAGGTATCGGGATGGCAGGAGGAACGGCACGCGAAAAGAACCGGTTCCGCTCTTTGGTACCCATTACCAAGCACTTCCACGGGACCCTCCGTATAGTTCTGGGCAAGAGCCTCGCTTACCTGCTTCTCTATGTGGTCGTCTGCATCTGGGTATTGATTCTGGTGCCCCGGTTCTTCTCGCTTCCGCAAATAGGCAATCCGAATGACCTGTTGTTGTTCTTATTGCCCTACCTGTTGGCATGCATCTTCTTCTCCATCACCCTGCCGGATTTGTAAGAGACCGTGAAGCCCCCATGCTGCTCTTTGTGTTCACCTCCGTGATTCTGGTGTTTATCTCCGGCATCTCTTGGCCGATGTACTCCGTCCCGCCATTCTGGAAAGCCGTCGGGTATATATTCCCCTCCACCCCCGGAATACAAGGGTTTGTGAGCATCAACTCCATGGGAGCTACCTTAAACGAGGCAGCACATTTCTATCAGGTATTATGGATCCAGACCGGCATCTATTTCCTGAC
>ERZ857521.1530-NODE-1530-length-26813-cov-7.191120_pt1 | contig 26813 bp, 29 predicted proteins | sample MGYA00519701_ERZ857521 | MGnify/ENA primary metagenome ERZ857521 (study PRJEB31778, sample SAMEA3449346) | human gut metagenome | biome: human gut; feature: human-associated habitat; material: faeces | place: United Kingdom | collected 2010/2012 ...
GCTTGTCAAAGATCGGTATGAGCTGCTTGCTGATACCCTTGGTGATAGGATACAGACGTGTACCACTGCCACCGGCCAATACGATTCCCTTCATAATCTAAATGATTTGAATGACTTCGTTAGTCTCTTCTGAATATATCCCTTGTATATACTTTGTCCTTCACGCTGTCCAGACAGTTGTCGTAGCGGTTGGCGAGGATCGCCTGGCTCTGCTGCTTGAATGTCTCCAGAGCGTTCACCACCTTCGACCCGAAGAACATGCTGCCGTCCTTCAGTGTAGGCTCATAGATGATCACCGTAGCACCCTTGGCCTTGATGCGCTTCATCACGCCCTGGATCGAGCTCTGGCGGAAATTGTCGCTGTTCGACTTCATCGTCAGGCGGTACACGCCGATGACACACTGCCTCTCCGATGCGGGGTCATAGTCGCCCCGGTTGTAGTAGTCGTAGTAGCCCGCCTTCTTCAGCACCTGGTCGGCGATGAAGTCCTTGCGTGTGCGGTTGCTCTCCACGATGGCCTGGATCAGGTTCTCCGGCACGTCACGGTAGTTGGCCAGCAGCTGCTTCGTGTCCTTCGGCAGGCAGTAGCCGCCGTAGCCGAACGACGGATTGTTGTAGTGCGTTCCGATACGCGGGTCGAGACAGATGCCGTCGATGATTGCCTGCGTGTCCAGTCCCTTCACCTCGGCGTAGGTGTCCAACTCATTGAAGTAGCTTACTCGGAGTGCCAGATAGGTATTGGCAAAGAGCTTGACAGCCTCCGCTTCCTTCATACCCATGAAGAGGGTATCGATGTTCTCCTTGATGGCACCTTCCTGGAGCAAAGCGGCGAAGGTCTTGGCTGCTTCCTTCAACATCTCGACATTGGTTACTGATTTGATAGCCTCGTTCTCCTCTGCAAACTCAGGGCGATCGATAATCTTTGGATAGCCTACGATAATGCGGCTTGGGTAAAGGTTATCATAGAGTGCCTTGCTCTCACGAAGGAACTCAGGCGAAAAGAGCAGGTTGAATTTCTTCACCCCCTTCTTGGCATACTTCAGATAGAGACTACGGGTATAACCCACAGGGATGGTACTCTTGATCACCATCACCGCATCTGGATTCACCTCCAAAACCAGGTCGATGACCTCCTCTACGTGTGAAGTATCGAAGTAATTCTTCACAGGGTCGTAATTGGTAGGAGCAGCAATCACCACAAAGTCTGCATCCTTATAGGCTGACTTGCCGTCAAGGGTTGCCACGAGATTCAATGGCTTTTCAGCCAAATACTTTTCTATGTAATCGTCCTGGATTGGAGAAATCTTATTGTTGAGTTTCTCCACCTTCTCTGGGATTACATCTACTGCTGTTACATGATGGTGCTGAGATAACAGGGTTGCTATACTCAGACCTACGTAGCCGGTACCGGCTACTGCAACTTTAATGTTCTTAAAAGTATTCATATTGTTGAAAATAATATAGTTAGAAACAATACTATCAAACGATAGCTATATAATGAAACATGACGTTTCTGTTATTCAAAATCAATTATCTGCTCTTTCTCCAAAAAAAGTGCCAAACTCGAAATAAAGGCTCGCATAGAGCCTCAGCAGGAAAATACCTCACGAGCCTCATATCCCGATACACCCTTTGGAGATTATGCCCCAGCTGTGATCTCCCAAACCGATTCCGGGCATCATGCTTTCCGAAGTTCCCGGCTTCCAGCACCTCATTCTGCACAAACTTACCATACTTCTCATTCGGAGGAACAATAAGGCGAGAGGCAGGCATGCCGAACACCTCCTGCATGATATACATGATACCCCCGGCAAACTTCCACAACCCCAACTCCTTCAATTCCTTTTGCACCCTATCTAAAGCAGCAGAAGAAGAACTAGCAGCAAAAGAAGAGTGAGCAACAGCAGAAGAAGCACCAGCACAATCAGAAGACATTTCCCCACTCATCTCCAGGCGGTCCCAGCCCGCACAACCTGGCGAGGGCTTTGGTGCCCCGCCATCCTTATAGCGTAGCGGTTCTGAGCACCGGAGGGCGGTTACATCCCCGCTTCCTGAGGTTTCTGTCCCCCGGAAACGGGGGAACCGAAGGGGGTGTAAAGACCATTGAAGAGGCTTGGGGAGAAAGTGGAGCCCTCTTTGGAAAGAGGGACGGGGTGATTCGAAAAAATGACAGGGTGATTCGAAAAAGAAGCTGAATGATTAGTAGATGTTTGATAGACTTTATAAAAGTCGCAAACCGCAAAATAATAATCAAGAAGCTGTCTTAACCCAATCCCCTCATTCATCAGATGAGCATAGATATGAGTCAACTGGAAGATGAGATTGAATTCCACTGTCGGAATCGCAATCTCCCCTTGCTCTCCCAACATCACCCGATGCGAGAACTGCTCCTCCTTCACCCTCTCATAATATTTCTGAAGCTTTCTGTTATGCCAGAAGCACAACAGAAAGCTAGGCCGATAATGCACTTCAACCTCCACACCCTTATACGATGGGAACTCGATGTGGTGATAGCTCGCCTTTTCATGAGGCGAGATAGAGCGGACAAAGGAGATGACCCATTTATCTCCACCTTCCACCCAGATGTCAATATCGCCAGGCGTACGGGAATAAGGATTCGGATACATCAATGCATTCCCTTGTCCTTTCAGGATGCAGGTTCTGAATCCCTTCTTCCGGAACCACTCAGAAACCTGAATGGCAGCATCGTTCAGCCTCACATTCGCCTTCTCCAGCATCTGGCATTGCATTATCCATTGCAGAAGCAAGTCCTTGCTCATCCCTACCTCAGCCGGCGGCAACTTCTGGATGCCATCAAAGAGAATGCCCACCAAACATTGCTTCTGAGCAATACGATATAGCTCCTTCCAATCCGCCTCCTTCAAGGAAGAAGGAATCTCAGACTCTGAGCCAATGCTGAACCTTAGGAAATCAAAGAAAAACTTTTGTTTTTTTAATTTATCATTCATCTATAAACTTCTTCAAAGACTCTTCTAAGCTTACCGAAGCTTGCGTTCCTATATGCTTCAATGGTTTTAAATCCTTCTGCATCATCAGGTCTTTGAGCTGTTTCTTATCGTATGCCACATATACGTATCCCAACTCATCCATACGCATAGCTGTGGCCATCTGATGATCGTTACGATGCTCCTTCATCGAAGCAAGACGAGGAACCACAATGATAGGCTTGTCCTGTTTCAAAGCAGAAAGAATGGTTCCCATACCAGCATGGGCTATCACCATTCTTGCTCTACTAAAATACTCAGCAAAAACATCAGGTGGAAGAAAATCTACACACTTCACATTCTTTGGAGTATATTCAGACTTAATTGTTTGAACGATAACCTCCTCATCAAGTCCCTCACATAATTCATCAAGCATCTTTACAAATCGGTCAAAAGGTGCTTGTGTTCCTATTGTTGCAAATATCATAAGCTTATTTATTTTATCCAATTACATTACCAGCAAAATGCACACCATCTGTAGCCAGTTCTTCCCACTGGGTATAGAAACGACTAGCGAATTTCTTAGCAATTCTTCCACAGAGCGACAAATGGTTTACGTTGGCTATACTGTCTATCCACACCGTCTTCTTGCCCAAGCAAAATGCAGCAAATAGCACGATAAGCCCAGGGGCAGCACCAGTTGTAATAACTACCGAAGGATTTTCCTTTCTCACAGTATTCATTGCCGAGAAGAAAGCCGGAACAACCTTGTAGGCATCCCAACGGCTGAAATCCTTAATTTTATAGAACCGGTGTCCTTCTACCATTGTGGCACACTTCTCATGAGTTGACATATAAGCCACCTCATGGGTTGCCTCCAGACTGGAGGCTATTCTCAATAGCTGCACCCAATGTCCACCGATAGATGCAACTGCTAATACTTTTTTCATCATTTAGAAATGTTGTTATTGATTTATTCAAAATGCTTAGATAAACTTTCCTATATATGGAATCCTTTTGTAAACCAATGTAGTAATGTCAGATGCCACCAATATCAATAACATCATTGGGACTATTACCCATACCCCATATTCAAGCGGATTGAACTTTACCACCTTGTATAAAATGTTTACCCAAAGCATGTGAAATATGTAAATGCCAAACGAATTATCAGCCAAATGCTTAATACAAATCTTTACCCCCCCCGAATATATCTTAGAGAGTTTAACCTCCATCTTTTTTGCTGCATTAAACAAGAATATACCAGTACAAACTACGATTGGGGAAGAATAAACTGAGAGTTTTTCTATTTCTATCATATTTAGGTAATATTCGCAATAAGCGCTTATAAACAAACCTATACTCAGCAATCCAAATATTATGATAGAAAACGTTCGCCCAATTTTTTCCTTTTCCATTATTCCTATTCTTCGTCCCATCATAAAGTAAAACAGATATATGTTACATATCGGCATTGTCACTCCAAGTTTGAAACCAGTAAGAGAATTTATCATCGGCATGATGCTTCCAAAGAAGAAAAGGAGAACCAAGAAAAAATCCAGTTCTTTTGTTTTCAATCGGTCAAAGATGGGCTTGATAACGGGCAAGACCAAATACAGTCCGATTAAAGTAAACAAATACCACAAGTGCTTCCACGTATTACCTTGTATGGTATTCCATAAAGCAATCAACAATCCACTTGGCGCAAAGCTTTTCGTAGAAAAGAAAATTTCCATCCATGCAAACACCGTACCTACCGTCAAGAGAACTGCAACCATTCGCCATGCATACTTGGTTATAGCCTTTTTATATCCAATTTCTCTTCGACTATCAAGAAGCAAATAGCCTGAAATCATCAGAAACACAGGTACCGCAAAGTGCGACCAATGCTGTATTCCATTATAAAAGAACTTTTCAAACAGTGTTGAGCTTCTGTCAAATATATGAATTCCTGCGATACAGATATGGTCAAGCACAACCACAACAGCACAAATTACTCGAAGAAATTCAAGATAAACGATTTTCTCTTTCATCATTTATACAATCGTTTTTTGAGAAAAGAAAAAAGAGACTTAGGGCATGTATATACTATTATATATGTCAAGCATCTACGTAAAATTGATTTCTGATATTTATTTAAATCCCTACAGATAGGTCTAAAAAAACTCTTGTCTTGAGAAGTGTACATCATGTCCCATACAAATCTTGGAAAGCTTGCATTTTTTGCCTTATGCCATTCTTCCAAAGCATTTTGAGTGACACCGTTCTTATCATAGTCTGCCATCATGTTAGGTACACCGACAAATTTATACAATGGCCATTTCACGGAAAAGTCTCTTTCATACGGCAGTCTCTGATATTCCAACGGATGGGGATAGTAATAGCATAGTCTATCCTTATTGCCATTCACAATGATAGACAAATGCTCATATCCAAAATACTGGTCATTATAATAAGGTATACCTTTAGCCCATCCGTCTTTTCTAAATACAAGAGAAGATATGAATCCTAACGAAATTGTGAAACGTTCCACAAATTTATCTATCGGATATGTACCTTCCTCATCAAGTTCCAGTTTCTTTTCTTGCACATGTATATCTCGTAGTCCGTACTTCGTGTCCTTGCCTGCTAAACGATTACAATGAATGATTCCCACTTCTGGATTTTTCTCTATAATCTCAAGCACTTCATCAGTGAAAGAAGGGAAAGGTATATCATCGTCACCCCACAAGACAACGTATTCACCTATTGCCTCACCAACTGACCGAATAAGACTTTGCCCGACTTCTACATACTCGTCAAAATACTTATATCTGATAAAAGGATATTGAGATAATAACGACTTCACATACTCATCTGTCTTGTCCTTCGAGGCATTGCAGCAGATGACAAGCTCCACCTTATCTAGGTTCTTCTGAACCTGAGGTATAACATAAGCTAGAGTTCTTTTCAAGTATTCATACCTGTTCAAAGTAGGTATGACTATAGATAAAACTTTTCCATTCTCCATATATCCTAATCTATCTGATATGCGATGGTATCTGCCGGATCATACAATTTATCTGTATAAGCCAACAATATAAAATTCTTATCGCTATTATTTACTACTATATGCGCCACTCCATTTGGAATGAAAACGGTCTGAGCTTTTTCAAAAGGCATCTCAATGTCTCTGCGTTCATGCGTTTCCATATCCTCCAATTTTAAGATGGCACTACCTTCAATGATGGTAAACCACTCCACTGCTTCTGGATGATAATGACCACCCTTAGCCTGACCAGGCTTACCCATAGTAAGGTAAACCTCACCTGTATGAGAAGGTATATCCTCCTCTGTTCCTGTTATTGCTTTCAAAAACCAGCCTCTGTCGTCTGCGATGAGACGACGAGGAATGATTCTTACTTTATCTATCTGTGACATACTTAATTCTTAATATGTATCGATTACATCTGTTATCTTAATACTTGCCTCAAAACCAGTAGCATCATGCAGTTTCTTACCGTCCAATGCCAGATATTTCATACCCACATCGGCACGTTGTACGCTACCAAAACAACCTTCCGGCACTTCCTTACCCATAGCATGATGTATCTCTGTTACAATCTCCTTAACTGTTACCGTTTCCTTACCTTGGATATTATAAAGACCTGATGGAAGACTCTTATCAAATGCCTGAGCCAACATACGTGGCACCTCACTGACATGTACATACTGTCTAGTTTGATCACCAGCAGTAAAATGAAGTTCCTCACCATTGCGAATAGCATTGATTACGTATGGTATCAAACGCTTTGGATTTTCACCTGCACCATAAATCGTTGGGATATAGAAATGCCAGTGTGTGAAATCATGCTTGTATGAAGAAACGAAACTACTCAACATGCGTTTACTTACAGTATAGTCATTTGGTGCAGGACAAGTAGATGTGAGAACATCTTCTTCTGTAAAGAAACGTTCTTCATGAGTTTCGCCCATTTCAAAGACACTGCCGAAAGTAACGAAACGGCCTTTGTATCCAAGTTCCTTCAACTTATTGCAGATGGTGACTGGAGCAGTAACATTGAGGTTATAAATCAGGTTGAAACCTTCCTTGAGGTTTGCCTGGATACCAGCACCAATCGCATAAACAATGATGTCAGAAGTCAGCAAGCCAGAGCAATCGAGTTCCGCATCCATCAAGTTTACCTTATAGAAATTGTCAAACTTATGAGCAGTTGGTTCATCCAGTCCATACATATCCAGGTTCCAGCCTGCTTCATTGGCATATTTGGCAATGGCAGTAGAAAGGAAGCCATTGGTTCCTAAAATTGAAATTTTCATTATCCTATGAATTTATTGATTTCCTCTACACAGAGGTCATATACATTTTCTGTTTTGTATCGCTTATACCAGTCAGAGGTAAGCATGGCACACTGCTTGGCATTCAGTCTTGGCTTCCATCCTAAGCGGGTCTTTGCCTTATTGATATTGAGCATCAAAAGTTTTGCCTCATGGAGAGCATTCGGATCAGAAACATCCTTCAATTCGCCAAAACCGAAATTCTCAACGATGGCAGAAGCCACTTCCCAAACGGTCAATACGCTATCAGCTTCCGGACCAAAGTTCCATCCTTCACAGTAACCTATAGGATCATTCCACATTTTCTGAGCCAAGAGCATATAGCCTGACAAAGGTTCCAACACATGCTCCCAAGGTCGAACTGCCTTTGGAGAACGGATATCAATCACCTTAGTTGTCTCCAAAGCACGGATACAGTCTGGTATAATACGATCTTTAGCCCAGTCGCCACCACCGATTACGTTACCTGCTCTTACAGAGGCAAGGCTTACGGTATGCTTCTTTCCATAGTCAGCAGGATTAAAGAAAGAACGTCTCCATGACTGTATAGCCACCTCACAAGCTCCCTTAGAAGAACTGTATGGATCATAACCTCCAAATGGGTCGGTCTCTACATAACCTTCCAACTGCTCATTATTATCATAGCACTTGTCGGTAGTAATCATTACACCCACCTTCACACTCTTAGTAGCACGGATAGCTTCCATTATATGAATGGTTCCCATGACGTTCACTTCGTATGTCTCTACAGGAATCTCGTAAGAGAGACGGACCAAAGGCTGTGCTGCCAAGTGGAATACAATCTCAGGCTGATACTCTGCAAAGATTTGCTTCATCTTCTCTCCGTCACGAATATCAGCACGGATGTCTGCCTTTATCTTAGAACCGATGCCTGAAAGAACAAAGTTGTCACGCTCTGAATATGGGTCTAGACCTACACCTACGACCTCCGCTCCCAACTCATGGAGCCAAATACACAACCAGGAGCCTTTAAAACCTGTATGACCTGTTACAAGGACTTTCTTGCCCTTGAAAAATCCATCAAATACGTCTATCATAATTATTCCTATATTTTTAAATATTACCAGTTAACTTGCGAGCCTCAATAGAAGGGATTGAACGCTCCCAACGCTTCCAAGGAGCTTTATCTTCTGCAAGGAGTTTTTCGAGCATGTTCTTCTCACGGATATTATCCATGCACTGCCAGAAGCCCTCATGCACGTAAGACATCAATTCTCCACGCTTGGCAAGCTCTACAAGGGCAGTCTTCTCGAATACACAAGAATCCCCCTCCAATAAATCGAACACTTCTGGCTGTAGTACCATATATCCTGCATTGATAGGTGCACCATCACTTGCATTCTTCTCACGGAATGACTTTACTGCAAAATCTCCGCTGATGTCAAGTACGCCCTTGTCCTGCGCCATCTTCACGGCTGTCAATGTAGCCAATTTGCCATGACTCTTATGGAACTCAACCAACTTGTCTATTTCCACATCACATACTCCATCGCCGTATGTCATCAAGAATGGCTCGTTGCCAACATACTTCTGTATGCGCTTGATGCGTCCGCCAGTCATAGTGTTGTAGCCTGTATCTACTACCGTCACCTTCCAAGGCTCCATATTCGTTTGGTGTACTGTCATCTCATTTTTGCCGTTACGGTAGTCAAATGTGATGTCTGAGTTATGCAGGAAATAGTTGGCAAACCAATCCTTGATATACTCCTGTTTGTAGCCAGCGCATATTATAAACTCGGTATAGCCATAGTAGGCATACTCTTTCATGATATGCCAGATTATAGGCATACCACCGATTTCAATCATCGGCTTTGGCTTGAACTGAGATTCCTCAGAAATGCGGGAGCCGAAACCTCCTGCTAAAAGTACTACTTTCATATTATTCTAAATTAAAAATTTGGTTCTGTATCAATTCTATCAGTTGCTTGCTCTTCACAGGGTGAATTTTCCGTGCGAAGAAGCAGTGTGAACTCTTGATTTGGTCGAAATGCTGTTTTGTTAAAATCACAGGACTCCCAACTTCTCCTTGGTTGTTCCATAGGATAAGACGCAAGTTGTCATTGATTACATGATAATCTGTTTTGCTGTTCAGCAAAATTGATTGAAAGATGACTTCATCGGGAGCAAATGTATATTCCACCACCTTGTGGTTTGCCTGAAACCATTCTGTGATTTCCGTCACTGCCATTCGGTTGAGAGAAAACCATCCCGAACCTTGGTAATAGTTAGGGAATGGCCATTTTCGTTTTATGTGAAAAAGTTGCTGCGCCTTTACAAAAAATTTCTCAACCTGCCTGTGAAACATATTACCACGATAGTTGAGCAGGTCAAATAGATGGTAATACTGACTGCGGTTAAGTCCGAGCAGATAGCCTTTCTGTGGGTTCTGCATCTGATCTTTGCCATACGACAAATAGTTACGTTCGCTGTTGGCATCGAAGAACTGATACAATTCTGTCAATGGTTTTATCAATATGTCTTGCCCAGTGAGCATATGGAAATATCCGTTGCTCTCATCCTGCATGGCAAGTCTCAACAGGTCAAGGATTTGTCGCAATAGCGAATACCCCCCCCCATTTTGTAGGCTGAGTATGAATGACTTTCACGTCGTCAGCCATAGAATAACGTGTCATAAAATCCTTGAAATCATGGAGGTAAAGCGGATTGATATGTACATAGATGTTGCTCCGCTCGCCTCGCAGCGACTCAACTAAAGTCGCTGCATAGTCGGGATTCTGATACAATCCTATCAGAAATGCGTGTTTATAATTTTGTTTTGTTTTCATTTCTATTTATCGTGCTCCTGTCATTGCATTGAGCAACTTGGGAGCAAATCGTTTCAATATCAAATAGGCTACATACGAATAGCCAACCGCCAAAACACAGAAGAACCAAGGCATGAGATAACAAAAAAATCCTGTGGGATGTATAAACTTAAAGAACATGCCTTGCATATAGCCTAACCAAGGCTCATGGAAAAGATAAATGAAGAATGAAGCCGTGGAAATCTTTACCAGCCAAGTCATGTCCCATTTATTCACTGCCGTCCGCATTAGTCGGTACATCAGCATACAGTCTATCACTACAAAGATGTTTCGTGCCAGCGTTTCTTGCGTATCGTAATAATAAGCGATGAGGTCAATGCCGAAGGCTAACAGCCATATCGGAAACAACCAACTGTACTTTTGCTTGTCGAGTAAAAGTACCCCCCCCGAATTACTGCTGAGCACCAGCCAGTTGCCCATTCCAAAGAAGAACATATCGGCACTACTTAGACACAAGAAATTTTGATGAAAGATAAGGTAATTGGCTGCAAGTAATACTGGAAATACCCATTTGAGTCTCGTTACCAAGAAATGAAATACAGGAGTCAATGCCACCAAAAGTATCAGGTTACGCAGGAACCAAAGGGTGTTCAATATCGGTGCTCCGTCTCGTATGTTCCAGAACATCTTCAAATAGTCCCAAGTCCCAAACTCAGCTATGGGTTTCAAGTGTCCTTCACCTCCCTTGAACAAATGTCCTAATCCTAACACTTGTTGAAACACAAACGGTATCAGGAAACCGATGACACACCATATTATATAAGGTATGACAAGCGACTTGAACCGCTTCTTCCACTTGTTCTGATAAGTGTCCTTCTTCAAGAAGAAGAGATAACCACTGATGAAGAAGAACAATGGTACGGCATTGATTACTATCACACGTGTCAGTCCCTGCATATATAAGTCAAGTCCCGACAAATGTTCTGCTCCCATGGCATTGCGTACATCACAATGTATCATCACTACAAGGATGATAGCAAATCCTTTCAAGAATGTCAGTGTCTTGCTTTGCTCTTTTGTTAAGCCAATCATTTATTTGCTGATTTTAAGAAGTAAGAAAATTAAGTCTATCATTTTGAAGCGAACCATATTGAAGAACAGACGGTGCTTCAACGGCAACAAATGTGAGGGATAACGCTTGCAGAAAGCTCGAACTTCGGGACATGACACTATTTTCATGGCCTCACGTCTCATCATTCTATATCCGTTTGTAGCCACATAGTTCTGTTGTTGGGAGATGCAGGCTCTGATTTTCAGCAACAGGTATCGGTCAAGCCTGTTTCTGAATTGTTCTTCTTGATAGCCATGCCCCAACAGACGTTTTTCCATACTCGCATACTGATACAGTTCTCTTGCAAACCTGTCTGAACGGTATGAACGAGTGAGCGATGTGCCGTTATCGCAATAATAATAGTAGCACTCAGGCACAAACCCTACTTTGTTGGCACAAGGCAGAAAGTCGATGTGAAACATGATGTCCTCGGCTATGAACTCTCGCTCCGAAACAAACTGTAGGTGGTTCTCTTTGATGGTCTTCAACGAATAGATGCCTTTCCACATAGAAGATAGAATCTTAACATCTGAATGGTAAGAGGGTTCTGCTCCTATCATGTCCATCAGGACTCCATCTACCGCCTTGCGCCCTTCACAAACCTCATAATCTTTCTTCTCTTGTCTCTGTCGAATATGAAATTCATCCTTATATACATTATACCCACAGAAACAAGCGTCCAACTTACTCTTGTTGGCACACCTATAAAGGCCTTCAAGCATGTGGACATCCACAAAATCGTCGCTGTCAATGAAGGCGACATATTCTCCCTCACATACTTCCAATCCTGAGTTTCGTGCAAATCCCAATCCGCCATTCTTCTTGTGTACAACCTTCACGTTAGGATATTTGACCTTGTATTCCTCGCAAAGTTGAGGACAATTATCAGGTGACTCATCGTCAACCATGATAATCTCTATATCCTTTAAGGTTTGATTTAAAAGAGAATCCATACAACGTTGGAGATATTTCTCAACATTAAAGACTGGCACTATAATACTAACTTTGTTCATACGTTCTAAAAATATACACATTCCATCAAATGTATATCTTCATCTTATTTTGAAGAAGATTCACAATTTTGATAAACAATATCGAAAAATTAAATTTCGATTTTGGTACTTTCCATTGCTTTCGCAACTCATCTTCTACATCTTTTGAAGTATAATGAACCTTCATGATATCATTTCTATTATAAGCTCTAACCATGAACCGATGCAAGCCATCAAGGAGATGATGAGAGCACAAATAATTATATGTTACTACTTCTTCCTTGTGATTGGTTCCGTTCAATGTCAACTTGGAAGTTGTTGTGGAAGAATAACGACGGAAATAATTAAGAAGCTCATTCACTATTGCCACTCGTCCTTGTTCGGCGATAAGTATCCAAAACATACGGTCACCGCTGCCTTTATAATGTGTGTATATCTGATTAAGATTTACTGCGACATCTTTCTTGAACAAAGCACAACTGGCATTCTTGATGTGATTACCAAACTCCATATAACGCTGGATATAATCCTTACCATCAAGATGAACAGTTCTTCTCACATTATTCGCCGGTTTATGTTGGTTTCCATATTCATCGATAAACATGGAAAGCGAATAAGCCAAAACCAATTGGTCATCTTTTTCAAACTCATTCACCAATTTCTCTAACAACAGAGGTGAGCAACTGTCATCACTCTCTGCAATCCATATCAATTCACCCTTCGCCAAGCTAAAGCCTTTAGCCCATTGCTTGAACGTGGAGCCACTGTTTTCTGTATTATATACGATGTGGCTCACATGAGGATTGCTTCTGTATTTTTCTATCACATTTCGGCTATTGTCCTTTGAAACATCATCTAATATGATGACCTCAAAATCCTTATAGCTTTGATTGAGTACACTTTGTATTCTTTCATCCAAATACAACTCGTGATTGTAATTTGGTATAATTACACTAACTTTTGGATTTTCCATTGTCTATTTTATAATGTTATTTCTCCATTATCATATCTCATTATCTGAAGGAAGCGGAGTATAGTATAATTTTTCTCCGTACACTTCATTTCTCTTGTTATCAATTTCTGTACGTCCTTGGCATTCTTGGCGAAATAGACATCAGGGCGTTGCATCTTCTCCTGGTATACGTTCCACGCCTTAGTGTAGTAGTGGTTGATGTGAATAGTAGCATTCTTCACTCTGTCCTTGCCACCTCCCCATGCATGTCCCATCGGTGAGATAAACCCAAACTGATTGACGGCAGGCATAGACATTTTTATGCCGAATACTTTGTAATACACATAGGAATGGTGATGGAAATATTGCGTATGCCAGTTGGATATACGATATCGGGTGTTGACAAACGACTTGCCCATCCAGAAGTTTTCCCAGCAAGAGAAGTACTGCTCGATCACATTCCTTGAATAATCGTGGTCTATCAAACCATTTGTGCCGAACTGCAACCAGTCAATAACCACAGCAGGAAACTTAGCATACCCGGCAAGCCATTTCTTGATGGTCGGTGCATACTTAGGACAAATAAACTCGTCCGCATCTATATAGCCTATCCATTTCGTCTCGTTACAGTATGTCTCCAGGCAATGCTTGTAACATTTTACCTGCGCCTGTTGGTATGGCCAGTCTATCAATGTCACGACACCTCTGTCTATATAAGGTTGCACGACAGACTTATAGTCATCAGTCGAATTGTTGTCATACAAATAGAAATGATCTACACCGATAGTGAGATGATAGTCGAGCCATTCCTTCAAGAAACGTCCTTCATCCTTGAAGATAAGGCATAATGACACTTCATATTTCAGTTTACGTCCGTCAACCGAACCAAACAATCTGACACTAAGTTGCCCAATGGTGTTGAAGAAAACATTCTGCGTAAAGGGACGCAAATGGTTGTTCCAAAGATTTGTTGCTTTTCCCATGTCAGTTAATCGTTTGGTTTATAGCTTCCTTTATCTGCTTCTGAAAATCCTTGCAGTTGACAAAGTCGAATTCAAATCTTCTCTGAAAACACTCGTAAAGATTTGTCTTCGTTATCTCTGATGGAGTGATCAAGTTCTCCTCATGTCCTATGGTCTTCATAAACGAGACAAACTTACGTCTGTCATTAAGACTCACCACTGGTGTGTGTCCACGATATGCCAATATCAATCCATGCAGATTTTGTGAAAGGACGAACTTGGCAGAGGAAAGAATCTGCTCCAGCTCTTTGTAGTCTTCCGGGATAATGTATTTCATGTCTATGCCTTTTGCCTTGATGGCAATATAAAAACTTGTGGCAATCTGCATGCACCACGGCCATTGTTGCGAGACGGTAACAACCACCTTGCACCCCGAATCAGCAACTATGGCTTGGATATTCTCTATGATGTCATCCATGCGGCTGTTCAAGTCAGTGAGGAACGGCACAAAAACTATATAGTTCTCTTTCTCATACAAAGTTTCTTCGCCTAATGCCATGTCGGGAACAACTTCTTGATAACACTCATACCCCAATTTCTTTGTGTCCTTGATGCTCTCAATGTCACGGAAGAAACAACCGTCTATATTGTCAAGCACCAATCGGTACACCTGCATGGCGTATTCATTGAAGGGACCTACTGTCTGACCTATCATGTAGGTCTTTAGGTGGTTCTCTTTGGCTGTATGCACTTCGAGATACTTGGATATAATCATCTCATTCCAGTTGTTGAAATATCCGCCGCCAGACATCACATACATTTCCGCATCCTTGCAAAGTTCTGCGAAGTAAGCTTTAGCCTCACCATATTTCTCAAAATAGACAGACGGCGACTTCAAGAAGTTCTTCAGATTCTTCTTCTCCCTGATAGGGCGAAACTGGTTGTTTAGCCTACGTTCTATCGGCATTCGTAACTCGCAGAGGAAGTTCTCTCCGAAACTCATCTTTTTCTCTTCTACACCGTACATGTACGAATGGAGCGACTGCTCTATCTGCACATAGTCCAAGGCTTCCAAATACTTTACCGTTTCATTTCTCTTATACAGGAGCACTACAATGACATAGTCTGCAAAACGCTGGTGTAGCAACTTCACCGATGCCATCAGTATAGCCTCATCACCAAGATTGCCATAAGCCCAGCCTCCCGACAATATGATTTTCTTCATCCTTATATATCTGCTAATGGGTTGTTGTTTAGTTTGAATTTTCCATTCATGCATTTGCCCCAAAGCGGAACTGCCAATGAAGAAAGTCTGTCAGAGGCTTAGCTTGCTATGCCTAAGTGAGCCTTGACTTCAGCAGATAGACCTTCGGGAAATACTTGAACAGAAATAGTTTCAGGCTACTTGAAAACGGACGTCCTTTTCGGAATGTAGGAATTCCCCCCCCCCTCAAAATTCTGTCCACAAACAGACAGTCTTGTGAGCGTTTCTCTCGCAGCACTGGATATTTCAGCATCTGGTCGCAAGCGTGAATCACCTTACCTTCAAGTATGGGTACAATAATCCCTTTCATCATGGGTTTCCACTTATTCAAGTCTTCCGAAATCTCTACCATATTATATAGCTCGTCAAAGAACAGTCTGTTTACTGAGGTCGCCGCCTGGTGGCAGATGCTCTGTGCATTGTCACGGTAATAATAATGTGAAGTACCCGACACAGCAAGCAGTTTATCACTGTAATACAGATTTTTCACATTATAATACATGAACAGATAGTCCTCGTTGTTGCGTCCTTCACGAAACATTGTCTGTAAAAACTCTCGCTTATAGAGTTTGTTCCATACGGTTGCATCAATGTTCATGCCGAGGAACAACTTCATGTATTCTGCGAAGGACATAGTTTCGCAGTCCTTGTAGTCATACATCCCTACCTTATAGGGCGTGAACACACCATCGGTATTGCGTATGATTGGCGTGGAAACCACTATCGTCTTTTCGTTTTGTGCCATCACTCGCATCAAATCCTCATACATGGTCTCGTCCACATAGTCATCGCTGTCCACGAAACCGATGTATTCTCCTTTGGCAACCTTTAAGCCAGCATTACGAGCCGAAGATAGTCCACCATTTTTCTTATGTACTACCTTGATGCGACCATCCTTCTTTGCCCATTCGTCACACATCCGCGGACATTTGTCTGGTGAGCCATCATCCACAAGAATTATTTCCAAGTTTTTATACGTCTGATTGATAACAGACGTAATACACTCGTCAAGGTATTGCTCTACCTTGTATATTGGTATTATTATTGAAATCATAAATATTTGTTCTATACTTTGTTATTTATCCCATACAAAGGCACTGCCTAATATAGATTGCCCCCACATACTAAAGAAAGAATTGTATAAAAAATACATTCCACAGAAAGCATAAATAGCATATTTCTCGATTCTTTTTAATGATAAGGTTGTAATTATTCCACCTACAACGATAGGAACTAAAAATCTAAACATCACAGATAATCGTGACCATATCTCGAAATCTCCATTGTTACTGAAAATATACAAGATATATGAAAGATATGAGAACCAATAAAATATTCTATAACGGCTATCTTTCTTTGTCAAGTCGAAACCATATTTTATAATCAAACATGTACAAACCAATGAAACTGTTGTTGAAATAACAGACGCAGTTTTTGATACATATCCCAATCTTTCGGATAAACTACTTTCATCAGAAAACCAAAAGTCGGCATTTTCCAAATACGAACTCATATTGGAGGAGTCTCCCACACTTAAAGAAGAAAGCCAAGTTGTGATTGGAGTCAGGTATGAAGGATTCCAGAAATAATAGAAAAGCAAATAAATGCCTACCAATAAGTAACCAGTCTTTATCTTTTTGTCAAAATAGACAAAATATACAAAAAGAGCCCCTGCTAAAGTTATTATCACGCTGTTATGGATTTGCATGGTCAATAGTGCAAAGATGGCACTCTTCCCGTATTTCTTTTCTAAAAAGAAATAAAGTGCATACTCAAACATGGATACTGCCAAGAACTGGCGGATGAGGTTTTCTGACGATCCAACTGTTATTATGAAAAACAATGGCAACGCCCATACCGCTTGCTTTTTGAACTTCTTCAACAAAAAGTAAAAACCATGAATAAACAAGAAACTATAAAAGATAAAAGCCACCCAAAAAGGGAGACCTGTAAACTTAAACAGCTCTGTCCACCACACATATACAGTTTCACTATAATCTGTAAATAATTTGCCTGTTATATCTTGATAGTAATGAGGATAGTCAACACCTCTATTCCACCTCAATCCTTCAACAAGAGAATAGACAATTATTCCAATGGAACTATACTTCCAATAAGATTTTTCATCTTTATCTTTGTAACTAATAAGATAGCCACTATACAGAAGGGAGAGAAAAACTACAAGTCGTAAACCCCAAAAGATTAAAGGATCTCCTATTGTATTATACATAATAATAAAAGATTAATACATTTTTTAATTATTATAAAAAATATCTATAAGAAAACGCCTGTAATCGTTTCATTAAAGAATGTCTTTTAAGCCAACTTCCTGAAAAATGGTGCACAGAATATGTATTTTCTGTTATATTATACTCGTTATTAGAGTATAACTTCGCACTAAAATAATCAATCTCAAAAATTGTTACTTCATCGTAATACTTCGGATAATTTTGATTAAAAAAAGTCGTTAACAGGGCTGTATTTTCTAACGTATTCAATTTCCCTGAAGACCAAATGAAATGCTTCGATTCATAAGTAGAAAGAAATGCCTTAACCCATCTTACATGTGGTTCTGCACCAATAACTGCCGTTGACAATTTAAACGGCATTTCCTTTCCTAAAAAAGAAGGCAAAGAAAGCAATTTATCAAAAGACCTTTTAACTTCAATATCAGTGTCAAAATAAATACCACCAAACTTTGCTAAAGCATACATTCTACAGACATCAGAAACAAATGCAAATCTCTTCATTTTATATGCCTCTCTTGTGTATGGCATCATGTTGACATCAAAATTATCTTCATTCCATTCCTTTATTTCGTAGTCTGGACAAAATTTCTTCCATGTTTCAATATACTCTATAACTTTTTGTGGTTTAGGATTTCTCCCAAACCAACAATAATGAATTATCTTTGGTATCATATATGTATAAGATATTAATAATATATAGAATCAAGCAGTTTATTGACAACATTTCTATTTTCACCAATTTTTGCTTGTATTTGTTTATAATCAATTGGTAATTTTACCTTATTCAAATCATTTTCATAAATTCTTTCCATACAATTAAACTCGTTTGCAATAGTAAAAATTCTCTCATTCATTCCTTTCATCTCGCCTATGATTGGGAATACTAGGAATTGCTTCTGAAAGATACAAGAAAGAGCCATTCCATGAAAAGAATTAGTGAAGACATATTTTGCATTGGCTAACAAAGAAATCCACTCAGGAATTGTTGCCCATTCCTTAGGATATTCATCTTCTCTTCCCTGACTTGCTACATATTTTACCACCAGCCCCTCTTTTTGAGCAAAATCATATATTTCTGCTAATTCAACCGTGATATCTGCACCGAGCATATATACAAAAATATATTTTTCAACGTTTGCTTCAGAAACAGAATACTTCAGATATTCATTCTTAGAGAGTAAGAAGGTTGGATCCAAAATACATTTGGCATCATTTCTTCCAGCTCTTCTGCACATATCCACCCCAGACTGCTCTCTACAAGTAATAAATTTGAAATCTTTCAGCCAAGTTTTTACTTGCTGTATCACCTGATCATCAATCTTCATTTTTCCTATACTAGGAGCTAAAGAGAACTTTACTTCTCCATATTTTGTAAAGCTCAAGTAAGACAAAGGTGATAACGAAGACCAAATCTGATCACTACCAACTACAAAAGCATCAAAATTTCGCTTATAAGAAGGCTGATTCAAATATGTAATATTACAAAATCTATTTCTAAATTTTTCAAAATTTCGTGGATGCAACAATTCATATTTTTCTGTTATTTCACTCCATTTATCAAAAGTTGTTGGTTCTTTCTTCTTCTCCTTTTTGATTATATGCTTAACCATTTTTTTTGTTTTTCTATATATTCTTTTCAAAATATTTGCAGAGTAAGAAAAACGAATCAAGCTTACCTCATGTCCTCTTGACTTCAGATATTCCTGTATTGCAAGATATTGCAATACCTGTCCATAATTGTCAAGTGTTTGAGAAAATGTAATTACACCAATTTTTGCCATAATTTTACTAACTTTCTTGTTACTCTATTCTTGAATTTCAGGAAAGGCTCATAAGTCTCCTGAACTTTATGTGCCTTTTCAAATGAATATCTTATACTATGAGTCCTACATTCTTTAAAAAATAAGCCATGACTAATTGGCTTTGGCCAATTTTTAAAAACAGCAGGATTTCCTCTAAAACTACCTTCAAAAGCAAATTGCTTTACATAACATGGCAATCTATCAATCATCTCTTTACCCTTCGAAGAATGAATCATGATTAAAGATATACCTTTATCTTCCTTCAAGTCTTTATCTTCAGTCAGATTCTCTATTCCCCAAAAATCCGCTAAAGTAATATCGCTACGACATCTACCATTTCTAAATTTACAATCAAAGCATGAAGGTCTGTTCGCATAATCATGGAGGAAACTAAGCATATAATCATTCTCCCAAACATATTGAGACGAAGTCTCGACGATGGAATCGGTGCCAATGGCGTCGATACCATCTTTCCTTACCTTATAGGTAAAAGAAAGATGGAATCGACGCCAAGAATTTACCTTGTCTCTAAATGAAATAGAAGTAAATTCTACCTCGTCTTCTCGCACGCCTTGATGAGAAGAAACTATTTCTGATTTTTTTTCTTTTAAATACTTTTGCCATATCATGGGACTTGGGACTCCATGACATACAACATCAACCGTTATCAAATTTTCGTACTCCTTACGAAGGTAACGCGTCAAACCTGCAATCTGACAAGGAGTACCTACAAATAACACCTGTTTACCATTTGTCAAGAAGGCTTTCACATCCTTATAGCTATTGCCGATTCGAGATTGTACATACTTACTTCTCTTTAGCGGCTCTATTTGACTTACATTGTCTGCATAACTATGAACAACGTTCCATTTTTTATCAAAAGCTGCGCCAAAAACTACTCCACATCTACTGATTATATCTGAGGCAAGTAAGGTAAAGATTCCTCCAGAAGAACTCGTTTTTCTTTGCTCAGCATCTTTATTGTAAGCTGCAAAAACTGGGGTAGAAGTTGGTAAAGCATAATCTTCAACGTTGATTATAGGACACACCTTGTTACATAGGCCACAATTAACACATAAGCTTTCATTGACTCTAGGATACATGAAACCTTGCGAATCGGGTATAAAGTCTATACAATGCTTAGGGCAAGCCTGAACACAAGCCTCACAACCACAGCACTCCTTTTTATTTTTTATTTTTATCATTTTCTGTGTTTTACGATTTTCTCCATAATGAATTTCTTATCTTTCTTTGTTAAAATCAGCACGCTACCTATGGATATTGATACAAATGCTACCAAAGCAGACATTATAAAAAATCCCATCCAATTATCAGGCACATATACTAGTCGAATAAGCCAACAAACACCAAGAGAAACAACCAACCCCATTAACGATTTTAGAATTGGTACATAAAAGAAATTTCTTTTTAAGTTCATACAATAGGCACCATATATGGGCAAGAATATAATACCTCTAACAACACCATACAAAGAACGTACAGCTGCAATAACAAACATTTTTGTAGTAACATCCTTTGTAAGGAATAATCCAAGTAATACTGTTAAGAATACTGCAATGCTATTAAAAATCATAAAGATAGAAGAACCCTTGATTTTGTTAGTCACAGTAAAGATATTCCAGAATCCATCTAAAGGCGAAGTTACCAACAAAGCAAATGTACCACTAATGGTTAGCTTTTGCAGTAATACAGCATCTTCAGTTGGCATCCATAACTTATAGAACACGTCTCCATAAATGTATAATACTGAAATTGGTACCAATATACAAATTGATAAGATTCTTATAGATTTAAACACTTCAAGTAGCATGGTATCCTTATCTCCTTTTGCAAAATCCTTTGTCAATGAAGGGGCAAATGAAGAGGTAAACAAGCCTAATACAGAAAGTATGATAAAGGGTATCTGAGTTGTAATGGACAGTATACCCATCGCAGCTGCATTGATAAACCAATTGGCAAAAAGCAAGTCCAAACCTCTCTGCAACAAATCCCCTAGCTTACCAATAAGATTCCAAACTCCTGAAGCAAGTAATGTCTTGACTTTAACAAAATCAAAATATCTCAAATTTACTCCTAACTCAGGAGTCAGCTTATCTTTAATCTTGACATTAGCTATAATTAGATATATACCGCAAATTAATGTTGAACAACCTATGTACCAAAGATGCGAACTAAAGAATCCAAACAAAACCAATATGACAGCTGCTTTTATCAGATTAGAAACTAGATTTCTTACAGATGTTACATCCAATCTGTTCTTTATAAAAGGCGATACTATATACACATTAAATACTAATGTCAACAAAGAATTCAAACAAAGTAATGCAAACAACCATTTAACATCAGCTACTAAGTTTACCGGGATATGTATAACATATTCCAAAAAGACAAGCAAAATGATTGATATAATTGCTAAAACTGCACTGATCACAACATTAGAATAGAATACAGAAGAGAAGTATTTATTGGCTTGTTCCAAATTTCCCTTATGATATTCTATTGTTATAAATCGACCAGCCATAGAGTTTAATGCCACAGTTGCCAACTGCAAATATCCTATTATATTATTTGACAATCCGACAAATCCGTATGCTTCAACTCCTAAAGATTTGACTATAAATGGCGTAAGCAAGAAGTTTATTCCCATTTGTACGAGGAACACAACTACTTGTGCCAACATATTTATTGCTAACTGTTTATTTTGTCCAGCCATTATTTCTTTATTACAAATTAATTAAAATCCAAAATACTTTTTCATTTTTTGAGGACAAACCTTATCAAATACCATTGCCATTCCATAGGACAAACATAAACAAGTAACCCAACGTAAAGACCAAACGTTAGGAAACTGCAGATAATTGAATGCGTACAAAAAAAGACAATGTGTCAAATAAATGAAGAAGGATAATTTGCCTACCACAATTACATGATGAACAACCTTATTATTTTGAATCTTTGAATAACAAGAACGAGCCTGTTTTGTAAAAAGCCACATTACCACAAAAAAAAGAATAAATGTGAGCAGACAACTTTATGCCATGTACTACTACCCCATTGAGTTTATACATCAATCCTATCTGTAAACAGCACAACAAGATTGCAAATATGGCCCATGTCAAAGGTCTTTTACATAAAAAAGGCAGATTGATTTTTTGAACTTTAAGTACTCCCATCACATAAAAAATCAACCATACAGGAAATAATCCCGCGCTTCCGACAAGCGGCACATTTACGCTTTTTATCCGTAACAAATAATCAAATAAGGTTATTCCTATCAATGTAATTATCACTGCATATTTACCCCCGAATTGGGTATTAGCCCTCTGAATAAATGGTGTTAATATGTAATATTGCATTATCAATATTATAAAATAGAAGATACTCATACTCATATCTCCTACAAAAACTCTAACCAGCGATTTTGATAGTAATTCACCTTGATGTAATGACAACAGCAACCAAGGAATAGACCAAATTAACATTGGTATATATACCCTTGGTATTTGCTTTTGCAAAAAGATTCCATAACTTCCATTCTCAAAGTTTTTCCTTCCTATAAAGTATCCTGATATTGCCAAGAATATAGGAACGGCACAATTTAAAAATTGTCTCAAGAACAAGTTAAAATGCATGAATCCATCAGTATAGGTATGAATACCTATCACCATCATAATTGAAATCACGCTGCTTATCTTTTATCTCGACGATTGTTTGATTTGACATTTACTATTTCTTTTCTATTGATTTTAAAAACTCGTTTCTATCATTCTCCCAAATTGTATCATCTACAACCTACTGCAAATGATAGAACTCTATTTCAGTAATGTGAATACTAATCAAAACATAATTCAAGTTGAACACCTCGTTTTTTATTTGACATATACAACCAGATACTATAGTCTAGAGCTCTTCTTGATATTTGCATCATATCAGCAGCATATTCAACTATCTGTTTAGCTTCTTTATAATTTTTATAAATGATACCAGCATCCGAGACAAATTTATATAGATGCCTATCAACAGCAACACTTTCAACCCCCAGAAGTTTCAACAAATAATCATAAGTTTTATCACCAATACCCCTAATGCTCTTGAACTTATCGGAATTTGATTTGCTATTTACCAGATAAAGCCTTAATTGATAAGTATCTTGAATGCCCTGAGCCTTACAAAACTCTAAGATTCGAATCATCCTAATTTGCTTTTCACAATCATGCCAATCAAGGACTGTTTCTATAGAATGCTTTTGTAATACAGCTGAAAATCTGTTTATGGTATAGGCTACAGGATATTCGTTTAACACCTTATAGACCCTCGGGGCTACAACATGCTGATAGTTTAAACCAGCTTGTAACACGACATCCGTAAGCAATGCACCTATATGATTTCTATAGGGGCAATCTGGAGCTGCAATCAGTTGGAAACCTCGTGCATTACCTATATATGTGATAAGGTTACGAACCTTAATGGCTAAAGGTTTATCCATGGTTTATAGACTCTAAACTAAGTTCCTTTAATGCATTTAATCTATCCACACAATTAGGACATGCCCCGCAAGGAATATCCGGAGAAGCCTGACATGAAAAAGTTGCCCCAATAGGTGCCTTTAGCTCTATACCTAATTTCGCAACTTCATATTTTGAGAGGTTTCGGAAAGGCATCTCTATCTTAACAGATCCATACTCAGACAATAGTCCTTCCAGCTTATCAAAGAATGCTGAAGAACAATCTATTTCTTTTGCATGATTACTATTAATGAAAGCTGCATATACCTTGTTTAATCCCAGAGTTTGGGCAAAAGAGGCTGCAACTGTCATCAACAGCACATTACGATAAGGTATATATAAATCTTCTGCCTTTATATCATCTTTCCACAAATCAACAGGGCGAATGAATTTGGACTTTGAATACTTGAAGATTGAAGATATATCTATTGTTTCTATTTTGTCTTTGTATTGTTCTGGAATAACTTTTAAAAGCGTATCAAACTCTTTACTGGCGCAATGCTGGCCATAGTTGATGAAAAGTGGAACAAACTCCACATTCTGAGCAACAAACTGATACATCAAAGTTGTTGAATCCAATCCCCCTGATACCAAGACAACTCCCTTAGTTAGTTCTGTTTTCATAATTTTGAAGCATATTTAAATAGTTCTGAAATTATTTGGTCTGCAGATGTAGACACTACATTCGGAATTTCCGTCAGCATACAATTTTCTGCAATCGAGTAAGGATCATATACTAACACCGGCATTCCTTTTTCTGCTGCAACCCCAATCTCAATCAATGTTCCAGGATCATTATACAAAAGAACAGCAAGCATCATCTGGCAAGAATCAATCAATACCATGTCTGTTTGGAACAGTTTCTGCCTCTCTGCCTTGTCAGCTTCTTTCGACATTTGACCATTTTCCTTAATGGGTCTTCGGGGTGTAAAATTATGATATTCTAAAGCCTGACATATAAAGTCTATTGGTTTAGTATCAACAAAGTCAAAATCTGGAGCAGCAATATAGATATTGATTCCCTTTCTGACATCCCAAGGCAACAAAACTCCATTATGCTTTTGCTTATCTTCTATCGGTAAATTCAGATAATGTAGAGCCATAGCCTTAAATTCATCTATGAAAGTAGTCTGTGCATATTCCGCAGCTATATAAGAAGCGTTGAGCAGGTTGTGCTCAAAGGGTGAGCGTTGGTCATATATTGCGAAAATCGTATCAAAGACATCTCCAACTCCTACAGAATGCACGACGGGAACTGTCATAGATGGTGTTGAAACGATCTTCTTCACATCATAATCATAAGCTCTACTACCACCTCTGTTTTCTTTCAATACAAATTGCTCACAAATATTCTGACAGTCATTTACCAATGAATCGATATCGGAATAATCATTCTTGAACAAAGTTGAAGAAGTAGAGAGAAAAAGGGTTCTAAAATGGGCCCCTCCCAAGTCGGCTAAACGCTTTACATCATTAGTTACATCCAGATAGTATTGAGCATGTGTATTATGCCTCATTACCTTAGACATATCGAAATCACCAGCGAACAACAAGATTTTGTCAAACTTGTCAAGCTTAGCTAACTGCGAATCATCGTAAACTACCTCTACGTTTTCATCCAACAAAAAGTTATAACCTTGGTCGCCAACCTCTTGGACCTCCTGAATCAAGACCGTATTTGGTGAATTTGTCACATTCCCCAGTTTTATAACCTCTGTACATCCTATCTCTTTCAGATAATGCTCTATATGACTATCTAAATAAGAAGGAGCAAAATATGCAACGCTATATTCTTCGCCAACTGCATACATACCTCTGGCAGCATGTACAATTCCCCCTAATCTCATCTTTATTACAGATGTTGCAGCAGACTTTAATGTAACATCATTAAAGATATAGCCTAGTATACAGAACTTACTCATACTGCACTTGGAGTAATATCAACTACAACTGTATTGATAGGCGTCGAACTAGCAACGGAAACAACGCCAGTATAAGTGAAACCTTTCACAATACAGTTACGCAAGTAATTGTATTTCGTTGGTAAATAACCAATAATGAGTCCATCATTGCTTTTCACTACCAATCTGACCTTGAAGTCAACATAGACTTCTGTACCAACAGCCGGGAGCACCCCCTTTTTACTGTAATACTCACAAGTATCAACATCTTCAATAAGAGTTGAAAACGCAAGAGCGCACTTGTCTTCAGAATCAACCGCTCCTGTCACACCTTTTATTGCTCTTGGATAATTTGAGTAATCGCTAAAATTACCTGGTCCACTACTTCCCATAATTGTTTATATTTAAATGAATACTAATATCGTTATTATCTCCTCCTTAACTTTGCTGCAAATTCAAAGAAATCTGCAACGTTCTTGAAATTATCAAACTGCAGGCAATACATACTGGCATAAGGTTCAGGGAACCTACTGCGTATGTCTGCCTTTATCATGCTTGCCAAAGCCTCCTTTGTGTAAGCTTTCAGCAATTCGTTGTATTGATCCTCACTCATAATATTCTCTGTCATTTCAACATCCATACTATAAACATTGCCTCATAAACTACGATACAACCATCAAGAATAGCATTCGGAAAAACGTATTCATCGCTATTCGCTTGTTATTATCTGATGTTTGAGACGCATGCTTTAAATAAAAAGAGTTCTACCATCATGTTTCTCTACCCAATGTCTTTCATTTTTGAATCCAAGACCTTTTCGATACTGTTCGTCAAAAATAGAAGCCAAATCAGGACTACAAGCAACAAGATTATCTCCTTGACAAATATCAGAAGTTCATTAGTGTCCCGTTAAAATTGGGACGAGTTAAATAGTCGTCCCTTAAAAAGCCCATTTTTGCGAGATATTGTTCTGGCACAGTATCTC
>ERZ857521.1532-NODE-1532-length-26783-cov-4.049648_pt1 | contig 26783 bp, 29 predicted proteins | sample MGYA00519701_ERZ857521 | MGnify/ENA primary metagenome ERZ857521 (study PRJEB31778, sample SAMEA3449346) | human gut metagenome | biome: human gut; feature: human-associated habitat; material: faeces | place: United Kingdom | collected 2010/2012 ...
GAACACAGAAGTTAAGCTCAGCTGTGCCGAAAATACTTGGCGGGAAGCTGCCTGGGAAGATAAGTCGGCGCAGACATCAAACCCTGTTCAAATGAACAGGGTTTTTTCTTTTATCCGGATCCATATGGCGTCTGTCTGCGGGAATTGCCATGGTTTTAAGGAATTTTTTAACTGCTTCTGCTATACTGGTAAAAAACACCACCGGAGGGATTTTATGAAACCTTGCCTTGCTCTGTTCCTTGCCAGCCTGCTTGTACTGCTGTCCGGCTGTACGGCGGCGGGCCGCACTGATCCGGTGTCCGACTCCGCTGTCCTGGTGCTGGAGGGCTCCGGAACCGTGGTCTATGCCGATGACGCCGAAAGTACCCTCACAGCCGAACAGGAACGCCTGCTCCTCTCCTTCTTCGACCGCTGGTATCAGTCCCTGGCTCAGCTGGAAGCGGAGGATCTCTCGGAGTTCTTCTGCGACTCCCATCAGGCGGACTACTCCGCCGCCGCTCTGGATCTGCAGGTGGGCATCCGGCAGGCTCAGCCGCTGGATTATACCCTGACCGGCTACTCCTTTGTGCTGGAGGTGGAGTCGGCGGAGGAGAATGAGGACGGCAGCATCCGGGTACGGCTTTCGGAGGACAGTGTCCAGAACTTTGCGGCCCTGCCCGGTGTGGATTCCAAGCGGTTTGACACCAGTCACACCTTTGTGATGCAGCAGGAGGGCGACGGCTGGCTCATCCGCAGTCATTCCCAGTTTGACCCGCTGGTGTCCACCCTGCTCTATGCCTATATGGAGGAGTACGCCGATGGGCAGTGGGACCCGGAACGGTTCCGGGGGCTGGATTTCACCCAGGACTACATCGATGCGGTGCCGGGTTATCTGGAACAGGTGGTGGAACAGGCAGAGCTGCGCCAGCAGCAGGCGGCAGAGGAGACCACAGCGCAGGCCGCTGAGGAGCCCTATGACCGGGAGGCGGCAGTGGCCTATGCGGATCAGTGGATCGAGGAGCGCAGCGGGGATTGGGCAGACTACACCGGATCGGGCGGCAACTGCCAGAACTATGCCTCCCAGGTGCTGTATGCCGGGGGAATCCCCATGGACATCCAGGGGGACTATATCTGGAAATGGTACGATGACACTGTATCCAACCGGGGTGTGGCCTGGGGACGCTCCAGCTCCTGGTCGGGAGTCAAGCAGTTCATCGACTATGCCGCCGGCAATACCGGCTATGGGCTGGCAGCAGAGGTGGACGCTCCCTATGACACCGGCGAGCCCGGCGACCTGATCCACATGGGAGTGGACAGCGACTGGCGTCACACAGTGGTAATCACCCAGCCGATCTCCGATGGTTCCGGTCAGGTGGTGGATTATCTGGTGGACTCCAACACCGCCAACCTCCAGGACTATCCCACCAGCCTCTATGGGTACACCGATCAGATCCTGGTGCATATCCTCGGTTGGAATCAGAACTGAAGCCGTTTTTATCCAGTTTCTGCCGCTTTTCCCGGTGTGGGAGAGCGGCTTTTCTTCTTTGCGCCGGTCTTTTGTCCGGCAGCTATTTACATCTGTCCTTTTCCATGGTAAACTGTTAGGAAACCGGCATGAATGGCTGATTTTTCACAGCCTTTCCTGTACTGACAGAATTTCACGCACTGTCCGGTTCACGCATCCCAGAAAGGACGAAAGAACATGAAAGAATTTTCTGACATCAAACGAATCGTAGTCAAAATCGGCTCGAGTTCGCTGACCCATTCCGGCGGCGGTATCAACTTCCGCAAGATCGATCGGATCGCCATGGTCCTCAGCGACATCAAGAATATGGGCAAGGAGGTCATTCTTGTGACCTCGGGCGCTGTGGGCGCCGGTATGGCAAAACTGGGCATGCGTGAACGACCTCGTATCATGGAGGAAAAACAGGCCGCCGCTTCGGTGGGACAGTGTGAGCTGATGTTCATCTATGACAAGTACTTCTCGGAGTACGGTCAGACCATCGCCCAGCTGCTCCTCCATAAGGACGTCACCACCCACGAAAACCTCCGGGAAAACGCACAGAATACCCTCGAAACCCTGCTGCGCTATGGTGCGATCCCCATCATCAATGAAAACGACAGCATCGCTGTGGACGAAATTGCCTATGGCGACAACGATACCCTGTCTGCCATCACCGCCAGTCTGGTGGACGCCGACCTGCTGGTGCTGCTCACCGACATTGACGGCCTGTATACCGCAAACCCCGCCGATCACCCCGATGCCACCCTCATCGAACGGGTGGAGGGCTTCGATCCCGCCCTCTATGACATTGCGGGCGGCAGCGGCTCCAAGGTGGGCACCGGCGGCATGGTGACCAAGCTCCATGCTGTGGAGATCGCCTTTGAAAAGCAGATCCCGGTGGCGCTCTGCAATGGCGCTGACCCGGCGATCCTCTATGACGTACTGTCCGGGGACTTCACCGGCACCCTGTTTGTCCCCGCCGAAAAGGAGGCAGAATAATGAACGCTGACCTGATCCGCCTGGGCGAAAATGCCCGCCGGGCCGCAGGTTCCCTAATGGTGGCTGCGGCTCCCGCCAAGAATGCCGCCCTGGAAGCCATCGCCCGTACCCTGGAAGAAAACGCCGCGGAAATCTTTGCCGCCAATGCGGAAGATATTGCCGCCGGCAAGGCTGCCGGCATTGCCCCCAACCTGCTTGACCGGATGCTCCTGGACGAAAAGCGTCTGGCTGGCATCGTGGAAGGGGTACGCCAGGTGGCTGCCCTCAAGGACCCCATCGGAGAAGTGCTCCACGCCGAGACCCTGCCCAATGGACTGATCGTTTCCCAGATGCGGGTGCCCCTGGGCGTGGTGGGCATGATCTATGAAGCCCGTCCCAATGTCACCGTGGATGCCGCCGTGCTCTGCCTGAAATCGGGCAATGCGGTGATCCTCCGGGGCTCCAAGGATATTCTCCGCTCCAACATCTGTCTGGTGAAGCTGATGCGCCAGGCTCTGACCGAAGCCGGGCTGGACCCCGACTGCATCGCTCTGGTAGAAGACCCCTCCCAGGAAACTGCCACCGCCTTTATGAAGCTCTCGGGCTATCTGGATGTGCTCATTCCCCGGGGCGGCGCCGGTCTGATCCGCTCCACAGTGGAAAACGCCACTGTCCCGGTGATCGAAACCGGTACCGGCAACTGCCATGTCTATGTGGACAAGGACGCCGATCTGGAAAAGGCCCTGCCCATTCTGATGAATGCCAAGACCCAGCGCACCTCGGTGTGCAATGCCTGCGAAAGCCTGCTGATCCACCGTGCTGTGGCAGACGCGTTCGGTCCCGCAGCGGTGAAGGCTCTGCTGGAAAAGGGTGTGGTGATCCACGGCGATGAAACTGCCCAGACCTGGGACAGCCATATCCTGCCCGCCACCGAGGAGGACTACTACAAGGAATACCTGGCGCTGGAACTGAGCGTCAAGGTGGTGGACAGCGCCGAAGAGGCCATCGTCCACATCAACAAGTACAGCACCAAGCACTCGGACTGCATTGTCAGCGAGAACTATACCACCGTGAAGAAGTTCCTGCTGGGTGTGGACAGCGCCTGCGTCTATGCCAACGCCTCCACCCGGTTCTCGGATGGATTCGAGTTCGGACTGGGCGCTGAGATCGGCATCTCCACCCAGAAGCTCCATGCCCGCGGCCCCATGGGCCTGACTGCTCTTACCACCTACAAGTATGTGGTGTTGGGCGAGGGCCAGGTGCGGGGATAAGAACCGCTCCGCCGGGGACTGTCCCGGGCTTTTGTTCCAATATAAAAAACTTCTTGCAAATCATTTTAACTGGGATTACCATAGGACTGGACATCGATGTACTTGGAAAAACAGGAGATGTGATGCTTGAAGTTTTATTCAGAGGCAGTCTGGGAGGAGATTCCCTCCTTCCCGGTGCTCTGCCGGAGAAGAACCGGTGCTTATGGCCCGGAAAACCACAGGCTGATGGAGGCCTTCAAACAGTGGGTCCGGGAACAGGGGCTGGAGATGGAACCCATCTATGCCATGGCAATGGACGATCCCGCTGTCACCGCGCCTTGTCAGTGCCGCTATGATGTCTGTATCCCGAAGCCGGAGAACTGGCAGCCGGATCAGAACGCAGCCCTGTGCAGGGAACTGGAAGGCGGCTGGTATGCGGTGTTCGTGATTCCCCACACGGCGCAGGGCGTTCAGACGGCCTGGCAGCAGTGCTTTGCCGAACTCGGCAGGCTGGGCGGAGTGCTGGACCGCACCCGTCCGGTGATGGAGCGCTACCAGGTACATCTGGTGAACGCACATCAGTGTGAGCTGTGCCTGCCGGTGCGGGGGCGTCCGTCTGACCCGCAGCCCGGGAATTTCACAGAAAAATTATAACTGCGAAAAAGAGCCTTCCTCGGAGGGCTCTTTTTTTGCGGGCGGTTTTCCCAGGGAAACCTTGCCTTTCTCTGGAAAAGCGGGTATGATGGAATCAGAAGGGAACACCCGGGTGAGGGTTTCTCTGGCTGTCCCCGGAGGGGTTCCTGCCAGCAGTGGAGTTTTTCCTTTTCCATGCGGCTTTGCAACAGTCTGGACAGAAAGGAAGAGGACGATGGAACGACGATTTGAGGAAAAAACTGTTCGGAAAGCCCTGCAGCGCGGCTATGTGGACGCACAGCGCCTGCTTGCCAGCCCCAGCCAGATGCAGAAATTCCTGCTCCGTCTGGAGGAGAAGGAAGAGGTGGTGCGCACCGTCGGAGAACCGCTGGCAGCTGTGCCGGTGCTGGAGCGTCTCCTACGCCGGTATCTGGATGGGGAATACACTGCCATCTCCGCCGCTGCCATGGCCCAGGTGGTCAGCGCACTGCTCTACTTTGTATCGCCCTGGGATCTCTACCCGGACAGTGTCCCCGGCAAAGGCTATGCCGATGACGCCGCTGTGCTGGACTGCTGCTGGAAGCTCTGCCAGCCGGAACTGGAGGCTTACCTTGCCTGGGAGAGAGAACAGTTGGTCTGCCGGAACGGATCGGCTGGGGCGTAAAAATCAGACAGGAGGGGATTTTCCCATGAAACGAAAGACTTTGATCCGGGCAGCGGCTCTGGCTCTCACAGCGGCGCTGCTCTTCACCGGCTGTACAGCCCGCACACCGGAGGAGAATCCGGAGAGCTCCGGCAGCTCCCAGAACAGCATGGCAGAACCGGAAAAGGCTGAGCCCTCCGGGACAAAGGCGGCAGCGGTGGCAGTACCGCTGGAAAATGCTCCGTCCATCATTCCCATGCCGGAAGAACGCCCCTACCTCTATGAGGAAAACGGCAGCTACGGCGTCCGTGCCGCCGATGGGTCGGTGCTGGTGCCGGCGGAATATGCCTTCGGGTATGACTTTGATGATAACGGCCTGGGGCAGCTCCGGAAGGACGTCGGCGAGGAGACCACCTGGTACAAGGTAGGTCTGGATGGAACGCTGCTGGGCGATGTGAACGACACAGTGGTACAGACCGGCGCTGGGCCGGTGGTGGTTGTGGAGCGCACAAGTGACCACCATTTCCAGCTGATGAACCTGAATCTTGAGCCTCTGCTGCCTGACTGGGCGGAATACCTCAATTACACCAACTACTATGCCGGGGAAGAGAACCGCTTCTTCCTGCGGATGCCCGGAGGAAAGCTGGTGGAATTCCTGCCGGAGGAGATGGCTCTGCTGGAATTCGAACCCTATGACGAGAGCCGGGCGGAACTCTACCAGGCAAGCTGGGATCTTGCGGAAGAAGAAATCGTGGTGGTGAATGGTCAGGCGCTCTTTGGGACAGATGCGCACAGCTGGGAAACGGAGGATCTTCCCCTGCCGGCTCTGGAACAGGTGGACTGGACCATCCGGACAGAGGACGGTCTTCGGCAGACCCGGATCTCCATCGGTCAGGACCCGGATTTTGACAGTTACGCCCTCTATGCTGAAGGACAGGGGGAGCCGTCCGATCAGCTCTATGGCGAGGACTGGATCGCAGTCCCCGGAACCGTGACCGACTGGCCGGAAAATGAACCGGCGGCTGACCCGGCAGCTCTGCTGGAACTGACCGGGGACTACTGTGCGGATCAGGGCATTGACCCTGACTGCATGGAGGTGACCGAAGCGGTACAGGGAGAATTCGGCGTGGTATTGGCCATTGACGGCGGCTACAAACGGGAACAGGGAGAGACCGATGCCGACAGCTGGGCGCATTCAGCGGTGCTGTGGTTCCCGGACAAGGAGGATTCCAGCCGGTATACTGTATTGCTGCAGAATGTAGTCAGCGGTGGACGGGCTTTTATGGCTGGCAGATATGGCGTAGTGGGCGTATTCCCCGGGGAAGGGGAGACGCTCCGGGTGATGACCCGGGCCTGGGGCTATGAGGGTCCGCCTATGTATCGCTGGTTCCCCCTCACCGAAGCATGAATCCAGGGATAGGGTCCGGAAAACGGGCTCTGTCCTTTTTTGCGGGATATTTAATTAAGTATTGACTTAAATAGATTGCGGCAGTATACTGGGGACAGAACAAAATCCCAAGGAGGAAACAACTATGGAACGAGAAGAACTGATCCGGGCCATCGGTGAACCCATGCGGCTGCGGATTCTGGAACTGCTCACCCAGCGGCAGTACTGTGTGCGCTCTCTGGCACGGATGCTGGGCATCAGCGAACCGGCGGTGTCCCAGCACCTGCGGGTGATGCGGGAGGCCGGGCTGGTGACCGTGGAAAAGCTGGGCTATCACAGCCACTATCGTCTGGTGCCCGAGGCTCTGGAACAGCTGGGCGAACAGTTCATGCAGCTGGCGGAGGCTGCCCGGAAGGCTCCCATGGAGGAGACCGGGCATGGCTGCGGACGGCGGCACATGCTGGCAGCGGAGATGGGTGAACCTGGCTTCCGCAAGAGATGCCACGGGCATGGCCCGGAGCAGCACCGACCCCACGGGGAGTGCGGGTGCCATGGACACGGCCCGGAAGAGCATCGTCCCCACGGGGAGTGCGGCTGTCACGGGCATGAGCCGGAGGAGCACCGCCCCCATGGGGAGTGCGGGTGCCATGGGCATGAGCCGGAAGAGCACCGACCTCACGGGGAGTGCGGGTGCCACGGGCATGAGCCGGAGGAGCACCGTCCTCACGGGAAGTGCGAATGCCACGGACACGGCCCGGAGAAGCATCGTCCCCACGGGGAGTGCGGCTGTCATGAGCATGGCCCGGAGGAGCACCGACCCCACGGGGAGTGCGGCTGTCATGGGCATGAGCCGGAGGAGCACCGTCCCCACGGGGAGTGCGGGCACCATGGACACGGCCCGGAGGAGCACCGTCCCCACGGGGAGCGCGGGTGCCACGGGTATGAGCCGGAGGAGCATCGCCCTCACGGGGAGTGCGGGTGTCACGGACACGGCCCGGAGGAGCATCGCCCCCATGAGAAGTGCCGCCGTCCGGAGAAGCCGGAGGGCTGTCCAGGCCCCGAAGCCTGTGAATGCCATACCCACAAGGAGATGGAAGAATGAAGCGCCTGGGAGAACTGTTCTGGGCCTTCTTCCGGATCGGGGCACTGACTTTCGGCGGCGGCTATGCCATGATCGCTCTGCTCGACCATGAGTGCGTGGAAAAACGCCAGTGGCTCACCGCCGATGAGCTCATGGACATCACCGTCGTGGCAGAGTCCACCCCCGGCCCCATTGCCATCAACTGCGCCACCTATACCGGCTGGCGGCAGGCAGGACTTGCCGGGGCAGTGTCGGCGACAGTGGGGATCGTCCTGCCGGCCTTCCTGCTGTTCTGGGGGCTGAGCTTCTGCTTCGAGGAACTGCTGGATCTGCCGGTGCTGGAGTGGGCGTTCCGGGGTATCCGGGCGGCAGTGGCTGTGCTGGTTCTGGAAGCCGGCGCCAAAATGCTGCTGAAGCTGCGCAAAAAGCCCCAGGGACGGTCGCTCCGTACCGGACTGGCAGCTGCGGGCTTTGGTCTGGCGCTGCTGGCTCGGGTACTGGGCTGGCCCGTCTCCACCATCGAACTGATGCTGCTCGCCGGGATCGCCGGTGTGCTGCTCTTCCGGGAGACCCCCGCCGGAAAGGGGGCAGAGAACCCATGATGGAACTGTTCTGGGCCTTCCTGAAAATCGGCGCCTTTGCCTTTGGCGGGGCGTATGGCGCCATTCCCCTGATCCGGGATACGGTGCTCAGCCATGGCTGGATGGACGCGCAGATGTTTGCGAACCTCACAGCCGTGGCGGAATCCACCCCCGGCCCCATTATGGTGAACCTGGCAACCTATGTGGGGGCGGCAGAGGCCGGTCTGCCCGGCGCCCTGGCAGCTACCCTGGGTGTGGTGCTGCCCTCCTTTGTGCTGATCCTGCTGGTATCGGCGGCGTTCCGCAGTCTGCTGGGCTATCCGGCGGTACGGGCAGCGCTCCAGGGCATCAAGCCCTGTCTGGCCGGGCTGATCCTGGCGGCGGGTGTGGGGCTCTGCTCCGATGCGGTATTCTCCGGCGGCAGTGCTGACCCCGTTGCCGCCGCAGTCCTGGGTGTGCTGCTCCTGGGAGAGCTGGCAAGCCTGGGCCTGCGCAAAAAGCCCCTTGCCCCGGGAGCGCTCATCGGAGCCTCCGCTGTGATGGGGATCGCACTGAGCCTGATATAACAAAAAATCCCGGAGGCGGTCTGCTTCCGGGATTTTTATATGGGTCAGCGGGGCTGGAGAGCTGTGCGGGAATGGGGGAGTTGGTGAGCGGCGAGGATAGCGGGTTGGACGGCTGGGGCGTGTGGGTCTGTGCCTGCGTGGTGGGAAAGCGTGGGGCGTGTCGGGTTTTACTTTGGGTGCAGGAGCGGGAGTTGGAGAGGAGAGCCGTGCGGGAATGGGGAAGTTGGTGACAGGGAAGATAGCGGGCTGGGGTGGCTGGGGCGTGTGGGTCTGCGCCTGTGTGATGGGGAAGCGTGGGGTGTGCCGGGCTTTGCTTTGGGAGCGGGCTTGGATAGGAGAGCCGTGCGGGAATGGGGGAGTTGGTGAGCGGCGAGGATAGCGGGCTGGGTGGCTGGGCCGTGCGTGTCTGTGCCTGCGTGGTAGGGAAGTGCGGGGCGTGTCGGGCTTCGCTTTGGGGCAGAAGCGGGGCTTGGATAGGAGAGCTGTGCGGGAATGGGGGAGTTGGTGAGCGGCGAGGATAGCGGGCTGGGTGGCTGGGTCGTGTGGGTCTACGCCTGCGTGGTGGGAAGGTCAGCGGATTGGGCGGCGTGTGACTGTTTTGCGGCATGATGCGTCCGCTGGCGGATATGGCGCAAAAAAGCCCCTGAGAATCTCAGGGGCTGTGCGGTTGGATTCAGTTGTCCTTTTCGTCCAACAGCTCCCGGAAAGCATCGGCAAACTCATGCACGCTCTCCCCGGCGGCGTGAAGCAGCTGTTCCAGGCCGCCCCGGAGTTCCCCGGTCAGTCCGGTATGGAAGTAGTCCTGCCGCTGCGCCTGTTCCAGATCCCGCTGCAGCCGTCCCAGCTCCCGGGAGTCGGGCTTCTTCTGCATCAGCTCCATACCCCGCCGGATCACCCGGTCATAGCCGCTCCGGGCCTGGGCCGAAAACTGCTCCACCATCGCCTGTTCCGCTGATTCCTCCAGAAAACGCATCTCTGCCAGCGTCCCTTCGCCGTCCATCTCCCGGATCTTCTGCAGAAGCTGCCGCATCCGCCGCAGATTCTCCGGTGTCCGGGGCAGTACCGCAATCCCCGGCCGCAGATTCTCAGCGCCCAGTTCCCGCAGCTTCCGCCATAAATAAACCCGGCTCTTGCTCGAATCACTCGGCAGATGATAGGATAACGCAATCCAGTATAGTTCCCCCATCGCCCCGTCCACCTCCTTCCTGGGATTTGAGAGTATTTTGCTCTGCTTTCATTGTAACGACCCGGCTTTCGCTTGTCAATATCACCACTCGATTGCTGATTTGAAGGATTTCCTGCATTTTACCCTCCTCGATGCAGACTTGTGCCTCTGTTTCCCGAAAATCCCGGCGCTATGGGAAAAAATCTTTCAAAATTTCAAAACTTTTCCTTAACAAACAAAATAAAATGTTGTATACTGATGGATATTAGATGACCGGGTTCACCGGCATCTGATCATTTGCCATTATTATTTTTCAAGCAGAAAGGAAGACAGAGTATGGATATTACCAAAACCTATGGCATCAAAGTATTCAGTGATGCTGTAATGTCCCAAAGACTGCCCCGCGATGTGTATGAAAGTCTGAAACTTACACAGCGCATGGGTACCGAACTCGACAGTACAATCGCAGGAGCTGTGGCTGCTGCCATGCGTGATTGGGCTGTGGAAAACGGCGCCACCCACTATTCTCATTGGTTCCAGCCTATGACCAATATCACCGCTGGAAAACATGAGGCCTTCATTATGCCTGATAATAATAATAATGGCAATGTTATTATGGAGTTCTCGTCCAAGGATCTGATCCAGAGTGAACCCGATGCTTCCTCCTTCCCCAATGGTGGCCTCCGTGCTACCTTCGAAGCCCGTGGCTATACCTCCTGGGACCCCACTTCTCCCGCTTTTATCCGGGATCAGACCCTGTTTATTCCCACCGCCTTCTGTTCCTATACCGGTCTGGCACTGGATACCAAAACCCCTCAGCTGCGTTCCATGGCTGCCCTCAACAAGCAGGGCATCCGGCTGCTCCGGGCTCTTGGCAACACCACGTCCCGCCGGCTGGCCCCCTACTGCGGCAATGAACAGGAGTACTTCCTGGTGGACCGTCAGCGCTATGAACAGCGCCTGGATCTCAAGCTGTGCGGACGCACCCTCTTCGGCGCCAAGCCCGCCAAGACCCAGGAACTGGATGACCACTACTGTGGACGCATCCGCATCCGGATCTCCGACTTCATGCATGAAGTGGACCGCCGGCTGTGGGAACTGGGCGTCCCCGCCAAGAGTGAACACAACGAAGCTGCCCCGGCTCAGCATGAGCTGGCTTCGGTATTTGATATCGCCAATGTGGACTGCGACCGCAACCAGCTGGTGATGGAAGTACTGCGGGTGGTTGCCAAGGAAAAGGGTCTGGCCTGCCTGCTGCATGAAAAGCCCTTCCGTGGCACCAATGGCTCGGGTAAGCATCACAACTACTCCCTGGTGACCGATGACGGCATCAACCTGCTCTCGCCCGGCAAGAAGCCGGAACAGAACCTGCAGTTCCAGCTGATCCTCTGCGCCTTTATCAAGGGTGTGGACGAATATGCTGACCTGCTGCGCCTCTCCTCTGCCACCGCCAGCAACGACCATCGTCTGGGCGGCTTTGAGGCTCCGCCGGCCATTATCTCCATCTTCCTGGGCGACTACCTGAGCAGCATCCTCTATAAGACTGCCCATGGCGAAAACATGGTTCATGGCGACCGCAGCTATATGCGCATCGGTGCTCCCGTGCTGCCCGGTGTCCTCAAGGACGACTCCGACCGCAACCGTACTTCGCCCTTTGCCTTCACCGGCAACAAGTTCGAGTTCCGTATGGTGGGTTCCACCCAGTCCGCCGCTGTGCCGGATGCCTTTATCAACACCATCCTCGCGGATGTGTTCCAGCAGTTCGCAGACCGTCTGGAAGAGGCCGGCCCCGAAAAGCGTGATGAAACTGTGGTAGCCATCATCCGTGAAACCCTCGAACAGCATGACCGCATCCTCTTCAACGGCAACAACTACTCCAAGGAGTGGGAGGAAGAAGCAGCCCGCCGTGGTCTGCCCATCTTCAAGACCGCTCTGGATGTGGCTCCCGCTTACCTGGACGAAAAGAACATTGCCCTCTTTGAACGGCAGCAGGTTCTCTCCCGTCCCGAGTGCGAATCCCGGTATGAGATCCTGGTGGAAGGCATCGAAAAGGTGATCGGCATCGAAGCCCATGTGATGATGGAAATGGCAGAACGTCAGATCCTTCCCGCTGTGGCAAAGTATGCCGGTGATCTGGCAGGCTCCTATGAGAACATGGCAAAGCTCAACCTCTATAACGATGAGCTCAAGGAACAGATCTCGGCCCTGTCCGAAGATGTCAGCGGTATTATCCGGGCTAACCGGGAACTGGCTGCGGCAGTTCAGTCCGCTGAACAGACCGGCTGCGCCGCCGAAAAGGCCCGTGCCATGGTGGATCTGGTGCGTCCGAGAATGGATGCCCTCCGGGCTGTCTGCGATGACGCCGAAACCCATGTGGACAGCGCCTGCTGGCCCATGCCCACCTATACCGATCTCATGCATCGTGTATAATCCTGGTGAAATATATCTGACTGTATAACGAAAGAGCTTCCCTCGGGATGGGGGAAGCTCTTTTTTGCGTATGGGAGGGTTGTATGGGGCCGGAAAACATGGTAGGATGCAGACAGAACAGGAGGGATCTGAGATGGAAAATCCACGCAACACGCCCCGGCTGGAAACACCCCGGCTGATCCTGCGGCGGTTTGTGCCGGAAGATGCCCCGGCTCTGTGGGAACTGCTCCGGGACCGGGAGGTAAACCGCTTCCTGCCCTGGTTCCCGGTGGAAACGCTGGCGGAGGCAGAGAAGTTCCTGCGGGAGCGGTTCCTGGACACCTACCGCACCGAAACGGGCTGGCGGTATGCGGTCTGTCTGCGGGAGGAGCCGGAACGGCCGGTGGGCTATGTGAACATCGCCCCTGGAGAGGCGCACGATCTGGGCTACGGACTGGAAAAGGCCTGCTGGCACCGGGGACTGATCACCGAAGCGGCCCGGGCGGTGGTGGAACAGGTGCGCAGGGACGGGGGACTGCCCTTTCTCACGGCGACCCATGATGTCCTCAATCCCCGCAGCGGCGGCGTGATGCAGAACATCGGCATGACCTACCGCTACACCTACCGGGAGCGGGTGGAGCCCAAAAAGGAATGGGTGGCGTTCCGGTTCTATCAGCTGAACCTGACCGAACCGGCGGACTATGTGTGGAAGGGCTACTGGGAGAGCCACCCCATCCACTGGATTGAGGACACCGGCGTGTGATTTTCCACAGCGGCGGCAGTCTGGTGTGGAAAAAGGCGGGCTGTGCGGAACAGGTGGGCCTTGCGAAGGACTGTGGTGCTGTGGGCCGGGCGGAGATTCCCGTGTGTGGGAGTGCTGGCATCGGGCAGCGGTTTGAGAGGTGAGCTGTGCGAAGGGCTGCGGCGCTGCGGGCTGGCGGAGATTCCTGTGTGCGGGGAAGCTGGTGCTGGGCAGCGGTTTGAGCAGTGGGCTGTACGGAACAGGCGGGCTGCGTGAAGAGCTGTGACGCTGCGGGTTGGCGGAGATTCCCGTGTGTGGGAGTGCTGGCATTGGGCAGTGGTTTGAGCGGCGGTCTTTGCGGAACAGGTGAGCCGGGCAAAGGCCTGTGAACCGGCAAGGGTTCCCCGGCGGACGAAACAGAAACAGGGGGGAAGGATATGGACAAAACAAAACGGGAGGTGTCCCGGTTTGAATGGGACGAACGGACTGCCCCGAGGCTCACACGGAATGAGGAGCTGATTTGCCGGGACTGCCGGCACCGGAGTGAGAAATCCGGCATCTGCGGCAAGTACCCCCAGGGCAAGCCGGGCAGTGTATTTGGCAGCCAGCGCTGGTGCGGAGAATACAGCCCCGAATCAGAATAAAAACACGGGAGGTTTTCCACCTGCTCCCCGGCGGGGTGTGGAAAATCTCCCGTGTGCTGTTTCCGGCGCTTACTTCTCAAAATCCCGGTACATCAGGCTGGGCTGAATACCGGTGTTGTTCTGGTATTTGCCGCTCTGGTAGGGCTCATATTCGCCGTCAATGTCATGGTAATAGATCTGGCAGATCTGAACATCCGGATAGATGCGGATGGGCTGGACACAGAAGATCTCCAGCGTCCAGTAGCCCGCAAAACCGACATCACCAAATCCCGCTGTGACATGGATAAACAGTCCCAGCCGTCCGGTGGAGGAACGGCCCTCCAGCATGGGGATATATTTGTCGGTGCGGGTGAACTCGTTGGTCCGGCCCAGATACAGCCGCCCCGGTTCCAGCACCAGTCCCTCCGGCGGAATGGTGATATGCCGGGTGGGATTCGGGGTCTTCATGTCCAGCAGGTCGTTTTCATAGACCAGCAGTTCATTGGCAAGCGAAAGATTATAACTGTTGGGATTGATCCGGCTGGGGTCGAATGGCTCAATGATGATCTCCTTGCCCAGATGCCGGAGGATTTCCTTTCCCGATAAAATCATGGTTCTGTCCTCCTGTGGGGTGTGTGGGTCTATTGTAGCACGATTTGCGCGTCGGGGCAAATCCCTCCGGCAAAAAAACAATCCGTCCCCCGAGATGGGAACGGATTGTCCGGATCGCTTCCTTAACCCTGATGGGCTGCGTCATACTTGGCGATTTCCTCTGCGATGATCTTCTGCAGACGGGCAGCCTTGTCCGCTTCCAGATCCACCCACAGCTTCTCCCGGTCATAGATGGGAGTGAAAGCCTCCGCCGAGAGCTGGTTGGCCTGGGCGGTGAGAGCTTCCTTCCTGGCGGGATCGGCTTCGGCCTCGGCCTGACGGCGCAGCTCGCTGACCTGGGCGAACTTCTCGTGGTCCATGGGCACGCTGCAGATGGAACGATAGGGCAGGCCAATGGGGCTCTTGCCGGTGATCCGGGCAAAGGCACAGGCGGCAATTACATAGCTGCCATACATGGAGGCATGTTCGCCATCCACCCAATAGAGGTCAATGTCCTTTTCCTCCCGCTCGACCCGCTGGAATACCTGGCCTACCGGCGAACAGCAGATACCGGTCTTTTCCCGCAGAGCATCAAAGATCTCATACATCTTCTGCTGGTTTTCCGGGAAGCGGCGCTCGCACCAGGTGATGGTGGCAATGGGCTTGACACCCTGTGCCCGGGCCAGCTCTACAATCTTGCTGCCGTCCTGCAGGGTCTCCTCCATGGGCGGACAGGGATGCGCTGCCTGCTGGAATACCATATAATCAAAATGTCCCTGTACCAGGCCGTACCGCAGTTCCCACTGCTGGGACAGATGCCAGCTCAGATGTACACCCGGATGTGCCTGCATGACTACTTCAGCCTCAATACCGTTTTCCCGGCAGAACATCTGAAAAATCGTGGGCATATCATTGAAGAAAGTATGGCTGTTGCCTACAAACAGCACGCGGAGTTTTTCCATGGATCACTGCACCTCATTTTTCTGTGATTTTGCAGGAGAACACCCGGCTCTCCTGCATCTTTTCTCTATTATACAATCCTATGATCCATGGTTGCAAGAAGAAAGATGCCCTTCTTTCATAAAATTGACCCATGCCCGGAGAATTTTGGCATTATGGAGAAAATACAGCGGGAAATCCGTCACTTCCCACAAGGCTCGCTTGACAGGACCCTGACAAAGGAGTAAGATGAAGCTAACAAGCCCGGCCCGCACAGCCGGACAAACCGAACAAGGAGCGATCAGATACAATGAAAATTGCGGTAACATATGAAAATGGACAGGTCTTCGGACATTTCGGACACTGCCGGCAGTTCCTCGTGGCGGAAGTGGAAAATGGACAGGTGATCCGCTCGGAAGTGGTTCCGGTACTGGGCAGCGGTCACAGCGCACTGGCTGGCTTCCTGCACGGTCTGGGCGCTGAAAAGCTCATCTGCGGCGGTATCGGCGCCGGCGCCCGCACCGCTCTGGCTCAGGCTGGAATCGAGCTCTATCCCGGTGTATCCGGCGACGCCCTGGCTGCAGTACAGCAGCTGGCTGCCGGAAACCTGGCCTTTGACCCGGACACCACCTGCAATCATCACCATGAGGAAGGCCATACCTGCGGCGAGCATGACTGTGGTGAGCACACCTGCGGCACCTGCGGCGGGCATCACTCGGGCGAATGCCGGTAAGAAGATCAGATGCCGGGAGGTTCTGAGCCGGGCACAGCGTTGGCTTTGGCGGGCGGTACCCCGGCAAGTCCTGATCAGAAGATAAAATGCCATGGCTTTGAGCCGGGCACAGAAATCAAAAACACACCAGCGAGGGGAAACCCCCTTTGCCGGTGTGTTTTTTTGCGTACAGGGACAGGCAGCCTATACCAGCAGGGCAGACTGCATCTCTGCTATATTGGCGCCTACATCTTCCGGACGGTGGGCATCCGAAGCAAAGCGGATAGCAACATTCCGGCTCCGGAAAATATCCAGCATGGTCCGGTTCATACCCCGCTCCTCAAACCCATAGTTCAGCGCAAGGCCGCCGCTCTGCTCGGCGTACATGCCGCGGGCGTTGAGCTCGTCCGCCAGCTCCCGGTAGACAGCGGAAAAATCCCCGGTGGGATAGTGATGGAAGCACTTGATGGAATCCGGGTGGGCAACCCCCGAAAACAGCCCGGTTTTCACCATTTGAAGCATCAGGGCATAGTAGCTCCGGTAGAGGGCTTCCGGGTCCTTTCCCTCCCAGAACTCCGCCTTGTGATCGAAGCCGAAGCCCTCCACCCAATGGATTGAACCCACCGCAAAGTCGTAGGGAAAAGCACGGAGCTGCTCCCGGATCAGGGACTCATACCCGGGAAGGTAACAGATTTCCAGTCCCCATCGAATCCGCACCGGGAACTGCTGCTTCCGCATTTCCGAGATCAGCGCCTGGTACTCCCCGATGGACGGGCCTACCCGGCTGAGGTACCAGTTTTTCTGATAGTCGTTGTAGGCGCACACCGGCTCATACATGGGGGCAAACTCCCGGAAACGGAAGGAATGCTCCAGCAGCCAGATCTCGTCCAGGCCGGCCCTGACTGCCTGATCCGCAAACCGGCTGATCCACTCCTTGGTATAGGGGCCCCGTTCGATATGGATATGCACATCGGTCATGTGAAAACCTCCCTCCGATGGGGTGACCGGGCAGAGGCCAGCCGGCCGGGTCGTGCCGGAGGTGGCCTCTGTGCCGCAATTCTTTGCCCCCATTATAGCAGGTCTGCGGTTCCCGGGCAAATCCCGGGGGATTGGGGAATGCGGGGGAGTGTGAGGCGGGGGTGGCTGGGTGGAGTGGTGTGTGGCGGAGAGGTTACATACAGGCTTGGCGGGCTGGGAGAGAGTGGGAGCGGCAGACGGGGAGAGCGGAACAGGGCGGAAGGGAGGCTTCCCCCACCGGGGCATTAAAAAAGCACCCTCATCAGAGGGTGCTTTCTGCTGTACGCTTATTCTAAGAAGCCGAAGTCGGAGAAGGGGAAGATGGTGAATACCGCCCGGCTGATGACATCCTCCGCTTCGATATAGGGGTTATCCCAATAGCGGGCATCACTGGAACCGGAACGGTTGTCCCCCAGGAAGAAGTAACAGCCCTCCGGTACCTCAAAAGTCCCGGTATAGCCGTATTCCTGGTTCTTCACATAGGGCTCGTCCAGACGGACATCGTTGATATAGATATTGCCGTTGCCTTCGATCCGCACCGTTTCCCCGGGCAATCCGATCAGGCGCTTGATCAGCGTCTTGCCCAGTTCGTCACTGTGGAAGGAATAGATCTCCCCTCGCTGGAGCTCATCGGTATTGTACTCCCGCAGCGAGATCAGCACGCTGTGCTCCGAAATGGTGGGGATCATACTGCCGGTGGGCACATAAGTGATATTGATTACAAAATTGAAGATCACCAGCAGAATGGCAATCTCCGCAGCCAGCGGCAGCAGCCAGCTCTTTACAAACTGCCGGAGGTCGAATTTTTCGATGGTTTCCTTATCCATGACGGGTTCCTCCTCAGCTGTCCAGCTTGAGTACAGCCATGAATGCCTCCTGCGGCACTTCTACGCTGCCAAACTGACGCATCCGCTTCTTGCCTTCCTTCTGCTTCTCCAGCAGCTTCTTCTTTCGGGTAATATCGCCGCCGTAACACTTGGCAAGTACATCCTTTCGCAGTGCCTTGACCGTTTCACGGGCAATAACCTTGCCGCCAATGGCTGCCTGGATCGGCACTTCAAACATCTGCCGCGGAATGTGTTCCTTGAGCTTTTCCACCATGGCTCTGGCACGGGGATAGGCCTTGTCCGCATGGATAATAAAGGACAGAGCATCCACACTCTCGCCATTGAGAAGAATATCCAGCTTCACCAGCTTGGAAGGCTGATAGCCCGACAGCTCATAGTCAAAGGACGCATAACCCCGGGTGCGGGATTTGAGACTGTCGAAGAAATCATAGATGATCTCATTGAGCGGCAGCCGGTAATGCAGTTCCACACGGTCGGTATCCAGATACTTGGTATCAATATACTCGCCCCGGCGCTCCTGACACAGCTCCATAATATTGCCGATATACTGGGCCGGTGTGAAGATGCTCGCCTTCACCATGGGTTCCTCCGCCGACGCGATAGTGGACGGGTCGGGATAATTGGTGGGGTTATCGATCTCCAGATCGGTGCCGTCGGTGAGATGGATCTTATAGATTACACTGGGCGCGGTGGTGATCAGATCGAGATTGTACTCCCGCTCCAGACGCTCCTGGATAATCTCCATGTGCAGCAGTCCCAGGAAGCCGCACCGGAAACCAAAGCCCAGAGCAATGGATGTCTCCGGCTCAAAGGACAGAGCCGCATCGTTGAGCTGCAGCTTTTCCAGAGCGTCCCGGAGATCGGGATACTTGGCGCCGTCCACCGGATAGATACCCGAAAAGACCATGGGATTGACCTTGCGGTAACCGGGCAGCGGTTCCGATGCCGGTGTGGCTGCCAGAGTGACTGTATCACCCACCCGGGTATCTGCCACGCTCTTGATGCTGGCAGTGAGGTAACCGACTTCACCCGAGGTGAGCTCGCCGCAGGGGATCAGCGAAGTGGCACCCATGTGGCCTACCTCCACCACCGAGAACTCTGCCCCGGTAGCCATCATGCGGATGCGGTCGCCGGGCTTTACCTTGCCGTCCACCAGACGGATATAGACGATGACACCCCGGTAGCTGTCATAGTAACTGTCGAAGATCAGCGCCCGCAGCGGTTCACTGCTGGTATCCAGCGGGCCGGGAATATCGGTGACAATCCGCTCCAGCACTTCCTCCACATTGAGGCCGGTCTTGGCAGAGATCCGGGGAGCATCCAGCGCCGGGATACCGATGACATCTTCGATCTCATGGGCGACCCGCTCCGGATCGGCGGCGGGAAGGTCGATCTTGTTGATGACCGGCACAATCTCCAGGTCGTGTTCCAGCGCCAGATAGGTATTGGCAAGGGTCTGGGCTTCGATGCCCTGGGAGGCATCCACCACCAGCACCGCTCCTTCACAGGCTGCCAGCGACCGGGATACCTCATAGTTGAAGTCCACATGACCGGGAGTATCAATGAGATTGAAGGTATAATCCTTGCCGTCCTTGGCATGATAGCGCAGATTTACCGCCCGGGCCTTGATGGTAATGCCCCGCTCCCGCTCAATATCCATATTGTCCAGCAGCTGATCCTCCATATCCCGGCGGGCAACCGTTTCGGTGTTCTCCAAAATCCGGTCCGCCAGAGTGGATTTGCCGTGGTCAATGTGTGCGATTATCGAAAAATTGCGAATATCATCGCGTCGTGTTGCCATAAGCTCTTCTCTCCTGCATTAAATTCGCCTTCCAAAATGGCTTACATGCTAATAAATCAGTATATCACAGAACTGCGTTCCCGTGCAAGGGCTTCACTCCCTGGGTGGGGTGCGTCCCAGCCGGACTGCCCGCCAGAGATACCAGCCCTGGCTCCCGAACAGACTGCCCAGGAACACAGGCCACCACCACCCGGGCAAGGGCCGGAAGGTGAGAGGCCAGACACTGAGGAAGGCAAAGATCAGGGCAATGACCAGCTGCAGCACGGTGAGCATCTCGCCCATCAGACAGTAGAGCATGGGACGGGTGCGGTCGGTGACCGGCAGGCCGCTGAAGCTCCAGCCCCGGGGGAAATACCGGGTGACAGCGAGCAGCAGCCACACGCCCCAGCCGATGCCCAGGAGCAGTCCCAGGGAGCCGCGCCCCGACCAGCCGTCAATCTCGCCGCCAAAGCCATAATGGGACGGCAGACGCACCGGCAGGCTGCCCCAGTTTGCCAGAAGCCAGGCGGTTGTGCCCAGCAGCACGATGACACCCACCGCCCGGATCAGCTTTTCCCGCCGGGACAGGGGCAGGCGTCTGGGGGCATCGGGATTATAGATTGCCATGGTAATCGCTTCCTTTTAATAAAAGTACCTCTATTATCATACGGGTTTTGGGGCAGGGGTACAAGCAGGGGATTGTAAATTTTTGCGCAGGAGATAAAAAACACCCCGGCAGGGATCGTCCCCGCCGGGGTGTTGTGCACAGCCGGGCAGACGGGGATCAGTGTCCCCGGTGCTTCTGCTGCCGCTTCTGCCGGTGCAGCCGGTACTGTTCCCGGGCTGCCTCCCGGCGCTCCTCTGCCGTCTGCTGACGGCGTGTCTGCTTTTCGGCTTCCCGTCCCGCTGCCGCAGCTGCCCAGGCCTTCTTTCCGGCCGGACGCTGCTGCTCCCGGGCAATCTGACGCTGCCGCCGCTTGGGGTTCTGGGCCTCAGGCCGGCGGGCAGGCGCTTCCATCGCCGGAGTGGTGCGCAGCCGGGACAGCCGGTGCAGCACCCAGAGAAGTACCTCCGGTTCGGTGGGCTCGGCCCCAAAGACCACTCGCCCGACCTCATACCGGTCGTCCTCCCAGCGCTCCAGCGTCCCGACCCACCAGGGCGGGGAAAATTCCACAGTCAAACGCGAACAGAGCATATCCGCTTCCTCCTTTTTGTTCCGGCAGTGCCGGTGTGTGAAGCGGGAACGGACAACCAAAGGAGGCAGGTTACTGACTGCCCGGAGAAATCCCCGGCAGCGCCCGGACTACCAACCGGGCAGTGTTTTTATCCCGCAGCTATATCGCTCAGCTGTCCGTGGGGACAGCCAAACAACAGATGAAAATTATCCCCAGAGCAGGAAGGGAATGAGCGACCCCTCCACCAAAAAGCCCTCGGGGGTGAGGGTAATAGTGCGCCCGGTGACGGTGCAGAGCCCTCTCATCTCCGGACGGCTGGCCCGCTGGAGCATCGCTCCGGCGTCATACCCCGGACAGGCCGCTTCCAGGGCGGTGCAGTCCAGTCCCTCCCGGAGCCGCAGCGCCATGGCGACCCGTTCCTCCGGGGAACCGGCCTCCCCCTCGTCCTCACAGAGCGACCAGGGGGTTTCCGCCGCCAGAAAGGCATCGATGTCCCGGGGAAAGACAAACCGCCGTCCCCCCAGACAGGACGCCGCCGCCGGGCCGACGCCGAGATACTCCTCACACCGCCAGTATCTGAGATTGTGGCGGCTCTCGAAGCCCGGGCGGGCAAAGTTGGAGATCTCATACTGATGAAAGCCCAGCCGCTCCAGCTCGGCAATGGCGGCGAGGTAGATCTGCCGCTGGGTCTCCTCATCGATGTCCGACTCGGTATAGCGGGCGGCATAGGGAGTGCCCTCCTCCAGCTGGAGCATATAGGCCGAAAGATGCACCGCCCCCAGCTCCGCCGCGAACCGGATGGAGCCGAGCACCTCCTCCACCGTCTGGTGGGGCAGGCCGAGCATGAGATCCAGCGAGAGGTTCTCAAACCCCGCCGCCCGGACGATCTGCACTGCCTCCGCGGCCTTTTCCGCTGTATGGGTGCGCCCCAGATCCCGCAGCTGGGCCGGGCTTGCCGACTGCAATCCCATGGAGATGCGGTTGAAGCCCCCCTGCCGGAGGGCAGCTGCCATTTTGGGGGTGATGGCGATGGGGTTGGCCTCCAGAGTGATCTCGGCGTCCGGGGTGAGGTCATACCGCTGCCGGATGCCCTCCAGCACGGTACAGAGCCGGTCCGCACCCAGCATGGTGGGGGTGCCGCCCCCGAAATAGACAGTGTCCACCCGGCTGCCCCTGGGAAGCGGAGCGGTATCCAGGGCATGGAGCAGGGCAGCGGTATAGGGGGCAAAGAGATCCCCCCGTCCCGCCATGGTATAGAAGTCGCAGTAATCACAGCGCTTCTGGCAGAAGGGAATATGCAGATAGAGTCCGGCGGACATGGCAGTTACCTCCCAGTGTTTCTCTCCCCAGTATAACACGGGACCGGGTCAGGCTCAAGGCGGGGCGGTTTTTCCACCGGCAGGCTGCACAGTTTTTGAGGGCGAACAAATGTTTGTTTTCGGCAAAAGGGAGAAAACCCCGAAAAACTTTCCGAAAGGGCTGGTTTCGGGGCATTTTTCTGCGCAGTTTCGGGGTTTTTCCGGGGGTGGATGAGAGCGCCTTCTGTCCCTCCTCCGGACAGAGGGGCTCCGGTCATGGGAAAGGAGGTGACGCCATGGATCGGGAAAAACTGCGCCGGGAAGCGGTGCGCCAGCTGCGCCGCATAGCTTCGGGCGCTCCGGTGGAGGAGCTGCGCATCACCCAGCGGGAGGACGGCAGCCCCGAACTGGAACTGGCGGGCATCGACCCCTACCAGCTCTCGGGGGTGAAGCTGGGAAAGAATGGGGTGGAGCTCTCCTTTTACAGCCGTCTGGAGGCCATCGACCGGCTGCTGGAACTGGCTGGCCCCGGCGGCGACAACCTGCTGGAAGAACTGGGGCTTTCGGGGTGGAATGGCGGGAAAGATGAGTAGCCGTTCCGCTGCCCCGGTGCGCTGGTCCGAAAAACAGCGGCAGGTACTGGGCTGGTGGCGTACCCCCGAACTGCGCCGTAGGTATGACGCCATCATCTGCGATGGAGCGGTGCGCTCGGGCAAGACCACCTGCACCGGGCTCTCCTTCCTGGCCTGGGCGCTCTGCTGTCAGCCGGGACAGGACATCGCCCTCTGCGGCAAGACCATCCGCTCCCTCCGGCGCAACCTGGCAGGCCCCCTCTTTGAACGCATGCGCCGCATGGGCATCGACTGCCGGGAACGCTTCTCCGAAAACTATGCCGACCTCACCTGGGGAAGCCGGTCGGTACGGGTCTACCTCTTCGGCGGACGGGACGAATCCTCCGCTTCGCTGATCCAGGGCATGACCCTCGCCGGGGTGCTCTTTGACGAGGTGGCTCTGATGCCCCGCTCCTTTGTGGAACAGGCTCTCGCCCGCTGCTCGGTGGAAGGGGCAACCTTCTGGTTCTCCTGCAACCCCGAACACCCGGAACACTGGTTCTACAAGGAATGGATTCAGAAAGCCGAGGAGCGCCGGGCCCTCTACCTGCACTTCACCATGCAGGATAACCCCGCCCTCTCGCCCCAGGTGATCCGCCGGTATGAGCGGATGTACACCGGACGCTTCTATGAACGGTTCGTGCTGGGAGAGTGGACGGCCCCTGAAGGACAGATCTACGATATGTTCTCCGCCGAGCGGCATGTGGCTCCCGCCGGAAACCGGGATTGGCAGCGGCTGGTGATCAGCTGCGACTACGGCACCGTCAACCCCATGTCCATGGGACTGTGGGGGCTCTGGGACGGGGTCTGGCACCGCCTGCGGGAGAGCTGGTATGACGCCCGGGCCGAGGGCAGCCGCCGCACCGATGAACAGCACTATGAAGCCCTCTGCCGTCTGGCAGGGGAGTTTCCGCCCGAACGCATTGAAGCGGTGGTCATCGACCCATCGGCTGCCAGCTTTATCGAATGCGTGGAGAGCCACCAGGTATTCCGGGTGGTGCGGGCGGACAACCGGGTGCGGGAGGGCATCGCCGCTGTGAGCCGCTGGCTTGCCGAGGGGAAACTCTCCTTTGACCCGGGGTGCGACCAGTGCATCCGGGAGTTCTCCCTCTACCGCTGGGAGGACGGCGGCAGCGAACGCCCGGTGAAGGAACAGGACCATGCCATGGACGACCTGCGGTACTTTGTCATGTACTGCGAACAGGAGGAAAAGCCCGGGGGCTTCTGTGCCGCCCGGGTAGAACGCACAAGGAGGTAACTTACGCATGATGGAAACACTCACCCGGCTCTGGCGGAGAGCTCCCCAGCCGGCTGTGCTGCAGCTTGCCCGGAGCCGGGACAGCGACTGGGCCGGTTCTGCCCTCCCCCAGGCCCGCCGCCGGCTCTGCCGGGAGATCCGCCGGAAGGTGCCGGTAGCCGACGCCGCCCTGGACAAGATCGTCCGGCTCACCGGGGAATTTATCGTGCAGAGCGATGACGCGCTGGTGGAAGAGGAACTGCGCCGGTTCTGCCGGGAAATCGCCATCGGCGCCGGACGGCAGGGACTGCGGGGCTTTCTGGAACAGTACCTGAACAGTCTGCTCACTGACGGCACCGCTGTGGCGGAGATGATCCCCGCCGCCGATGGCTCGGGATTGGGGGCAGTGCTGCTCTGTCCCGCCGAATCCCTGGCGGTGCGCCGGGCCGAAAATGGCGTGGGACTGCGGTTCTATGCCGCCCGGGACGGTCTGCCCGGGGAGGAGGTGCGCTGGCCCGAACTGATCCTCTACACCCCGCTGGACCCCGATGCCGGCGAGGTATGGGGACATTCGGTACTGGAGGGGCTGGAAGCGGTGAGCCGGGTCTGGGAACAGATCCTGCGCTCCACCGCCCAGAACTTTGAACGGGCCGGAAGCCTGCGCTATGCTGTCACCTACCGCCCCGGCGAAGGGGAACGCATCAATCCCCGGGAGGTGGCGGAAACCATGGCCCGGGAATGGCGGGCTGCCATGGACGGCAGCAGCGGCAGTGTCAGCGACTTTGTGGCGGTGGGCAATGTGGAGATCCGGGTCATCGGCGCCGACAGCCCCATCCTCGACACCGAAGTGCCGGTGCGCCAGCTGCTGGAACAGATCATCGCCAAACTGGGCGTACCGCCCTTCCTGCTGGGACTGCACTGGTCCACCACCGAACGCATGAGCAAACAGCAGGCCGACCTGCTCACCAGCGAGCTGGAACGCTACCGCAGTCTGCTCACCCCGGTGCTGCGGCGTATCCTGGATACCCATCTGCGGCTGTGGGGCCATACGGCTCCCTTTGCCGTGGAGTGGCAGGACATCAGCCTGCAGGATACAGCGGAACTGGCTCAGGCCCGCTATGACAACGCCCGTGCCGCTGTACTGGAAGAACAGCTGACTGAGAAAGGAGAGATTGTATGAGTGAGACCACTGCGGCTCTGCCCGGCACCCCCACCCAGGCCGAACTGGAACAGATCCGCCGGTACACCCGCCGGGACTTTGCCCCGGAGGAACTGTATGTATTCCCGGCGGTGCTGTGCGACAACCAGATCGACCGGGACGGGGAACGCTTTTCCCGGGACTGTCTCCGGGAGCTGGCAGAACTCTTTGTGGGAGTGACCGGCGTCTTTGACCACCGGGCTTCGGCAGAGGGACAGCATGCCCGCATCTTTGCAGCCCGGGTGGTGGAGGACCCCAGCCGTCCCACCAACTGCGGCGAACCCTATACGGCGCTGCGTGCCGAGATCTACATGCCCCGCAATGAAAAGACTGCCGGGCTCATTGCTGAGATCGACGCTGGCATCAAGAAAGAGGTGAGCGTGAGCTGCGCTGTTTCCCGGAGTGTCTGCTCGGTGTGCGGCGAACCCGCCGGCACCTGCTCCCACCAGCGGGGCAAACGCTATGGGGAGATCCCCTGCCATGTGATCCACTGCGCCGCCACCGATGCCTATGAATGGAGCTTTGTGGCAGTGCCTGCCCAGCCCCTTGCCGGTGTGACCAAGAGTGTCCGCCAGACCCATCGGGAGGCTGCGGCCCCCGGGGACAGCGATCTGCTGGAACTGGGAAAAGCATACCTCCAGCGGCTGCGGGAGGAATATGTGCGCTGTTCCCTCATCGCCCTGCCCGAACTGCCCGAGGAGGCTGCCCGTGCCCAGGCGATGGAACTCTCCGCCCAGGGGCTTATCACCCACACCCGGGCCCTGCAGAAGGCGGCGTCCCGCCGGATGCCGGTTCTCTCCCAGCTGCTGGGGGATCTGCCGTCCGATCCGGCTCCCGCTTCTGACCCCGACTCTGTAAACCGTCCGTTCCGTCTGGAACGGTCCACCCAGAATTAAAAGGAGGAATTTTTCCATGAACATCAGTCTGAATGGTTATGGCACCGGCTATGTCACCCTCGAGGCCGCCGAGGGCCTCACCGAAGGCGTTCTCGCCAAGATTTCCGCAAACCACACCGCCGCTGCCGCCGGGGACGGCGAAGCCTTCATCGGCCCGGTACTGTCGGTCCGGGACGGCCTGGCCCTGGTACAGCTCTCGGGCATCTGCACCGTGGCCTACACCGGCGGCGCTCCCACCCTGGGCTATGATATGCTCGCCGCGGACGCTTCCGGCGGCATCAAGACCACCGAAGCCGGCGGACGCACTGTCCTGGTCACCGCGGTGGATTCCACTGCCATGACCGCTGAGATCCTGCTCTGATTGCTGCACCCAAGACGAAAGGAGAACTGATTTATGTCTGCTTACCGTGAAATGAAGATCGACAAATCCCTCTACCAGCGCAGGGGCGGTTTCTTCCGTGCCCTGGAGGAGATGGACCCCTCCGCCGACTACCGCGGCACCGACCTGGAAAAGCTCACCGCCTTCGAGCGCCAGCTCAAGCGCTTTGACATCCATGTGAGCGGCAGCGCCAGCGACCCGGTGGAGAAGTTCTTCCGCACCAGCGAAAGCGCTGTGCTGTTCCCTGCTTACATCGGCGCCGCCGTGGAACAGGGCATGCAGAGCCGGGATATTCTCTCCTCCATTGTGGCGGCAAAGACCGAGATCGACTCGATGGACTACCGCTCCATCCTGCCCATGCCCGACGCCGCTGACCGCACCCTGGCCGATGTTGCCGAGGGCGGCTTCCTGCCTGAGACTGAGATCCGCCTGAAGGAGAACCTGGTGCACCTGCGCAAGCGAGGCCGTATCCTCAAGGCCTCCTATGAGGCCATCCGCTTCCAGCGCCTGGATCTGTTCTCCGTGACGCTGCGCCAGATCGGCGCCTACGTCGCCCGGATG
>ERZ857521.1538-NODE-1538-length-26685-cov-4.993766_pt1 | contig 26685 bp, 25 predicted proteins | sample MGYA00519701_ERZ857521 | MGnify/ENA primary metagenome ERZ857521 (study PRJEB31778, sample SAMEA3449346) | human gut metagenome | biome: human gut; feature: human-associated habitat; material: faeces | place: United Kingdom | collected 2010/2012 ...
GCATCGTATGACGCATGCGCACAGACATGGTTTGAAAAATACCCGTTCTTTGAATCATCCGGAGTGGAGGGAAACGAATGAAAACGAGCATACTGGCTTACCTGGAAGAAACCGCGCGGCGCGTTCCTGAAAAGACGGCCTTCTATGATGACCGTGAGAGACTGAGCTTTGCCGCGCTGCTGGAGCAGGCGCAGCACGTCGGCTCGTACCTGGCGCAGCGCGTCGCCCCGCGTCAGCCCGTGGCGCTGCTGCTGGACGCCCGCAGCATCCGCAACCTGCCGGCGCTGTTTGGCATCCTGTATGCGGGCTGCGCCTACGCGCCGCTGGACATTGCCATGCCGCCCGAACGGCTGCGGCTGCTGCTGACGCTGCTTTCGCCTGCCGCCGCGCTGGTGGATGAGCGCGGTGAAAAGGCGATCCACGCTTGCGAAATGGCGGATATCCCCGTCTGCCGCGAGCAGGACGCCGCCGCCGCACCCGCCGACCAGGCGCTCCTGGCCGCCGTGCGTGCGCAGAGCAGCGTGTTTGATCCCCTGTCCATCCTCTACACCTCCGGCTCGACGGGCATTCCCAAGGGCTCCGTGCAGACGCATTTCAGCTATCTGCACTGGACGGAGGCCACCATTGCCATGTATGGGCTGACGGAGCAAACCGTCCTTGCCAATCAGTCGCCCTTCTTCTATGCAAATTCCATCCTGGAGATCTTCCCGCCCGTAGCGCTGGGCGCGTCGGTTTACATGCTGCCCGCAGGAGCGCTGACCTTCCCGGCGCGGCTGATTGACTGTCTGAATGCCCACTGCGTCACCGAGCTGTGCATGACGCCCTCCAGCTTCATCAGCATCGTCCATGCGGGCGCGCTGCGCCCCGGCTGCCTTCCGCACCTGAAATGGGGCATCATGAGCGGCGAATCCATGCCCTGGGGGCCGCTGGAGCGCTGGATGGACGCTGCCCCCAATGCCGGCTGGTGGCATTTTTACGGCAGCACGGAGATGTTCTCGGTGGCGGTGGGCAAGGTGGCGCGCACGCATCAGCTGGGCGATCGCCTGCCCGTGGGCAGACCCTTCCCGCTGGTGCATATCTGCTTTGTGGATGAAAACGGCGACGCCCTGCCGCCCGGCGAGCCGGGCGAAATGCTGGTATCCAGCCCATGGATCGCCAGCGGATACTACCGGGATCCCGAGAGAACCGCATCCTCCTGGGTGGTCGATCCGCTGGGACAGGGCTGGCAGGAGCGCTTCTTCCGCGGCGGCGATATCGGGTATATCCGGCCGGACGGCCAGCTGATGGTGCTGGGGCGGCGCGATACGCAGATCAAGCATCTGGGCTACCGAATGGAAATCGGCGAGGTAGAGGCCGCGCTGCAGCTCGCGCCAGGCTGGCAGGAGGGCTGCGTGCTCTTTGACGGAGAACGGCTGTGGTGCTTCTATACGGGCGATATCGATGAAAAAACGCTGAAAAACAGCCTGCGCGAGCGGCTGGCACGCTATATGCTGCCAGACGTGTTTATACGCCTGGACGAGCTTCCGCGCACCGCGACCATGAAGCTGGATCGCAACGCGCTGAAGCAGCGAATGAAATAAAAAAAGACCGATGAATGACGGCCTGCATGGCGGCATTCATCGGTCTTTTCAGGAGCCGGAGGTAAACTGGGAGGGCGTTTTGCCGGTATACTGGTGAAACACCTTGGTGAAATAGCTGGAATCGTCATAGCCCACGCAGGCGGCCACATCGCGCAGCAGCAGGTCGGGCTTTTCGCGCAGCAGCTTCATGGCAGCCTCCATGCGGCAGCGGGTCAGGAAGGCGTTGAAGGTGGTGTCGCTGTATTTGCGGAACAGACGGCTCAGATAGGTTTGCGAAATGCCAATCTCATCGCACACGCTTTGCATGCCCAGCGGCTGGGCGTAGTTTTCTTCAATGTATTTTACCGCGTAGTCGTACAGCTCCTGCGTGGAAAGCTTGCGGTCGCGGATGTTTCCGTTTTCAAACAGCAGCGTATACACGCTGGACATCAGATCCCCGTATGACCCCGCGCAGCGAATAATCTCGCCAAACTCCGTCAGCGTTTCCTCCAACTGATTGCTCAGGGGCGGATAGACCGCGACCGCCTGATAAATGATCTGCCGGATCATCTGCCAGGCCTGCAGCTGCGGCGTTTGCTCCCTCTCCCAGACGACGGCCAGTGATACAAAGTAATCCTTGATCATGCGGTATTTGCCCATGCTGATAAAGTACGCCAGCTGCTTGAGATCGGCAGCAGGTAGGCGCGCGCTTTCCTGCACGGCGGAGCCGCCCGCGTAGCGGATGATCTGGTGCTTGCCAATGACCGTTCTGCTCTGCATCATCTGGATGGCCCATTCAATAAAGCTGGGCAGGGCTTCAATCTCGCGAGCCTGCGGCGTATAAATCGCCGTCCAGGTAGGTAGGCTGCCCGGCTTGGTCATATAAACGCTCAGACCGCTCAAAAACTCCTCCATGGGCAAGCTGGGGGCGATGAGAATGCGCTCGTCGTCGTCGCGCCCGCGCAGCACATCGAAATGCTCGTCCCTTGGAAACACCATGGATGCGGCATTCAGCGCGCACGGCAGGCGCATATCCAGATTTCCCCAGCGGATCAGCGCAAAATAGAAGGTTTTCTGGCGATAAAGCTGCAGGGCCTTATTCTTGGAATAGGGCTGTCCGCACGCGATGGCGGGCAGCAGCGTTGCGGCCAGATCGTTGGAGCTGTCGTCCATTTTCTTTTCCAGCGCCTGCAGGATGGCGGTCATTTTACTGATGCTGACGGGCTTGAGCAGATACTCGTCCACGCCGGCCTGGATAGCGCCCTGGGCGTATTCAAACTCGCCGTATCCGCTGATGATGACGATATGGATATTGGGCTGCATGGCGCGGGCAGACTGGGCCAGCTCGATGCCGTTCATACCGCGCATGCCGATATCGGTAATCAGTAGATCCACCGGATGCTGCTCCAGAAATTGGAAGCCCTGCTCGCCGCTGGCCGCCGTGCCGACCACCTGAAAATTCTGGGCAAACTGTTCGATGATGCTTTGCACAAAGCGCAGCGCGGGCATTTCATCATCCACGATTAAAACGCGATACATCGCAGCACCTCCAGAAGCGGTTTCTCTGGCAGTATTATAGCATAATATCGCAGATAATTCAGCACATAACCGGATTTTCCAGCCCCTCGTGCCGGATATTCACAATGCATGTGTTTAAGCAATTATTTTTGCCCTGAATGTGTTCGATCTTTGTGGACAGAGAAAAACATTTTCTGGAATAATGCATGGTAGAAAGGGCGGCGCTGTAAGCCGGAATATGAAAGGAGAAGAAACCATGAAAAACCTCTCTCTGTTGCTGGCGTTAGTCATGCTGCTGACCTCTGTCAGCTTGACAAGCCTTGCCGATACGCCTGTCATTCAGGAAAGCGCTTCGGGCTTCTATTATATTGAAGCCCAAGGAAACCGTCCTCGTCTGAGCGCCGCCTCAAAGGACAGGTTCATTCAGGCAGACGGCGAATGGTTTAAGGATATGAACGGCAACGGCGCGCTGGATGCCTATGAAGACTGGCGGCTGGACGCCTCCCAGCGCGTAGCAGATCTGCTGTCCAGGATGAGCCTGCAGCAAAAGGCCGGCACGCTGTCCTTCGGCGGTATCGGCGGCAAGAACGGCATAACCGTCACCAATTTCTCAAAGGATAGTCTGTCTACCGGCCAAACCGGCGTTGCGTTCATTCAGCCCGACAGCGAGCAAATGAACAACAGCGAGGATCCCTACATTACCGTGGACGGCGTAGTCTATGCGCCCGTCGCGTATCAGATTCAGAAAATGCACGAAACCACCATGATCGCGGCCATGACTGGCATGCCCAAGGATCAGCTGGACGTGCTGAACAAGATCCAGTCCATCGCTGAGGATACAGCGTTTGGCATTCCCGTGGTTTTCTCCGGCGATCGTACCTATAATACCTGGGGCGGCATGATCGACGCTGCGCATTACGCCTTTGGCGTGGCCCGCGATGAAGAACTGCTCTATAATTTGTACAGCGAATACGCCAAGGAATCCGTGGCGCTGGGGTATCACCAGGTATTCCACGGCTACGGCAACGAAATCGGTTCTTTCTATGGCGACGATCCCGAGTACATCGCCAGAATGTCCGCGCTGGAAACCCGCGCTTACGAGGATAATGGCTTTAACAGCCATTCCAAGCATTTCATTGCGCGCGGCGGCCGCAACAGCTATTCCGCAGCCCGTTCTCCCGCTGATCTGATCGACAGCTGGCTCATCGGCTGGAAGGCCGTTGTTGACGCCGGCACGCAGTGGATCATGACGAACAACGCTGTGGCCCGCACGCCTGGTCTGCAGGGCTATACCGATAAGGACACCTATAAGCTTCTCCGTGAGGATCTGGGGTATGAGGGGATCGTATGCCTCGACTGGCCGCTGTCTGCCAGCTCTGTGATGAATCTGACCGGCATAACCACCGACGGCATTGATATTTCCACCCTCACTCTGGGTGAACGCTATACCTTGATTCTGAATGTCGGCATTGATATGTTCAGCTGTTACAGCATAAATCCAGGCCTGGAAATCAACGATGTCGACAAGCAGGTTACCAACTGTTACCATCCTGATGCGATCGTTGCCGAGATTGAGGCCGGCAAGTATACCGAGGAAGCGCTGGATGTACATGTGGCCCGCGTGCTGAAAAACAAGTTTGATCTGGGCATCTTTGAAAACCCCTACCGTGATTGGAACGAGGCGGTTGAAGTACTGGGCGCTGCGGCTGCCAATACTGAAGTCATCCCCATGAGCAATGAAGATATCAACGTGCTGCGCCGTCCCGAAATCACGGTCATGGAAGAGCAACTGATGGTTGAATCCACGATCCTGCTCAAAAATGACGGCGTGCTGCCCTTGAGCGCTGAAAAGAAAGTGTACGTTGATTCCACCGCCGCCGCCAGCAAAGAGGGACTTGCCGCAGCAATTGCCAAAAAAGGCGTTTTGGCCGCCACTCTGGAGGAAGCCGATGTATGCGTGATCGAAGTATCCAGCTTCAACGATGCATATGAGCTGATGATTGAAGACGCGCAGGACGCTGACGTGCCCATTATCACCATTCTGGAAGGCACCGTCTCCAGCGAGCCGGAAATCTCCGCCTTTACAGACGCCGACGCGCTGCTGATGCAAACCTACAACAACACGCCCGACCATGGCTCCTCTGTCGGCTCCTTCTACCGCTATGTAACGCCCGACGTTACCGCGCAGATGCTGTATGGCGAAAAGGAGCCTTCCGGTAAGACGCTGTTTGAGCTGGCTTATGACGCCAACGATAAAACGCTGTCCTGGGGCGAACTGCAGAACGATATCGGCGTAGATACCAAAACCCGCCTGTATATGGCGATGCTGGCCAAGAATAATCCTTCCATCGATATGCCCAATAACCTGGGCGACGTGATTGTAACCACCGATTATGGCATGAGCTACGCCAATCCGGCCGATATCCAGCTGAGCCTGCTCACGCTGCCTCAGCACGTAGAATCCGTCGAGGTAGAAATGTCCGCCGGCTCTACCAGCACCCGGAACTCCGTCGTAAATACTGCACCCAAGGCTGGAGAGCCCTTTGAAATCACCTTTGTGGCTGAAAACAAAGGCAGCGGTGCGGGGCTGATCACCGTTCAGGTAAAGGATGGGAACAGCGTTGTGGCCGAAAAGACGATTGGTTTGACCGAAAATCAATTCCGAGTCATTTCCATGGACGTTGTTCTGGAAGCCGGCGAGCACACCATCACCGTAGGCGATATGAGTGCTGCGATAACCGTTGAGTAAAACATCGAAAAAGCAAAGTCGGGAGACGCTGCGAGGCCGTCTCCCGGCTTCTGCTGAATAAGGATGCGATTGCAATGAAAAAAAAGCTGTGGCTGCTGGCCCTTCTTCTGATTTTTCCACTGGCCGCCTGCGGGGAGGTATATTCCGTTTCCCCGCAGGGCATGAGCATGACGCAGGCGCTTGCGCTGTGCCGGGACGGCGATGTGCTCGAGCTGGGCGGCGGCATATACGATGAGGGTCTTGAAGGCTTTCCCATTGTGATTGACAAAGCCGTGGTGCTGCGGGCCGCCGAGGGACAATCTCCCGTGATCGACGCGCCTGCCTTCAAGGCGGCGCTTCGCGTGGAAGCAGATGGCGTCGCCCTGGAGGGACTGGATATCCGCTTCCGCCGCACAGGCGTTTACGCCATAGGCAGCGATCTGCGCATGGAAGGCTGCCGCGTGTCGCTGGCCGATGCGGCCTGGCGCACCTCCTCCTGCGGCATATGGTGCGGCGGCATTTACCGCATGACGCTGCGGGACTGCGCCTTTGCCGGCTGCAGCATTGCGCTGGCGGGGCCGCCGCTATCCGAAAGCAGCAAGGGAAAGCCCGTGCTGACCGGCCTGTTCGAGGTGGGCGAGGATCCCGCGTATTTTACCAGCCATACCATTGAAGGCTGTACGGTAAACGGCAAGCCTCTGTTCTATGCCGCCTGCCAGGCCAGGGTGGAAGCGCCCGAGAACGCCGGGCAGATCATCTGCTGCGGCTGCGACGAGGTGATCATCCGCAGCGCCGATGTTTCGGACGCCTCCATGGGCATGGTGCTGACCTATAACCGCTCTATTCTCATCGAAAATAGCCGCGCGGATCGCTGCGGAGTGTTCGGCATTTATGCGGCCAAGTGTGAGGGCGGACTGCTGAACGGCTGCTCCGCCGTGCAGACCAACCATGGGCTGGATATCCGCGCCAGCAGGCATATGATCCTGCAAAACTGCACGGCGGCAGACTGCGATCAGGGTCTGTTCTTTTCCTTTATCAAGGACAGCGCCATGATCGCCTGCACTGTGACCGGCACGGGGCAGGGCTATTTTCTGGCGGCGGGCAGCGGCAATACGCTGAAAAACTGCGCCGCAATCAACTGTGAAAACGGCTTCAACCTGCAAAAGGAGGGGCATGTGCTGATGCACGGCTGCACGGCGCAGGGCTGCACCGTGTGCGGCGTGCGGCTGGACGCAACGCCAGCAGCCTTTGCAGGCAACACCCTGCGGGATAACTGGGTGGCCGTGATGGCCTATGGCGGCGCGCAGCTTGATCTGGCGGATAACTTATTTGAAGGCAGTCGCTGCTGCGGGCTGTACCTTCGGGATATCGCATACAGCCGCTTCAGCGGCAACACCTTTGCCGGCAGCGGGCAGGCCAGCGTGCAGGTCATCGGGACGCTGGATGGCAGCGTATGGCTGAATAACGCGCTGGATAAGCCCTTGGAGGCTGCGCAGGCGGACGAGGGCTTCAGCCTGCTCCGCTGAGCGCCGGTTTTGGATTTTCCTGTTTTCTGTGTATGAATATCCTGCTTACGCTTGACCGCAATCTGCTATGATAGCAGTGTTGAAAAAAGGCATGCAGAAGGATACCTTCCGCTGACGAAAGGAGCACTCCCATGAAAAAGCTGATGAAATTTGCGGCCGGCATGCTGGCCGCCCTGATGCTGGCCGTTCCCGCCCTGGCGGAAAACGCCGCCCGTCCCAACATTACCGCCCACAAAGCCAACGGCATTGAAATCGACGGCAAGCTGGACGAATGGAACCTGGATTCTCCCGCCGTGGTGCAGGACGCCAGTCAGGTTATCCGCGACGTGGTCTTCTGGCAGGGGCCCAACGACTGCTCAGCCAAATTCTATCTGGCCTGGGATGAAGAAAACCTGTATATGGCCGCCGACGTAACCGAGGATACCCCGCTGGGCGCCATCGAAATGCTGCCCATCGACGGCGAAGATAACCTGAAGCTCTACATTTCCACCGATCCCAACGCCGACCCCGAGCGTCAGGAATACGCCACCAACGATTTTCTGGTTTACTTTGTCATGGACGAGGGCTACTGGGACACTGCTGTGGACCGCTCCATGCTGCCCAACAAGGATGTGCGCCAGCGCTATGTCAGCATGGGCATGGACGGCGGCGAAAGCGTGCTGGAGGGCTACAAGTGCGCGGTGCAGATGACCGCCGCCGGCTTTACCTGGGAAGCGGTGATCCCCTGGGCCTGCTTCTCCAACAAGAAGATCCCCGTCTACACGCCCGCTGTCGGCGATACCCTGAGCTGCAACTTTGTCATTACCGATATCAGCTATCCCTGCCCCGGCACGGAATATATCCCTCAGATGGCCTGGACGGGCAGCCTGAAGATCAATACCAACCCCAGCCTGTGGGGCTCGGTGACGCTGGCAGAATAACTGCCAGGCATTTTCGGACGAACCATAGTGGTTCGCCCGATTTTTTTATAGGCAAAGGCTTGGATTCTCCCATTTTCCTTGCTGCAATGCGGTTTATTCCCGCATTTGTACAGGCATTTTATGCTTTTTCCAAGCGTATGTACGTTATGCTGTTAACAATAGGAGAAATCATCTCCAAGTGAAGAAAGGTGGTTGCAACATGAAAAAACTGTCCCTGTTTCTGGCCCTGATGCTGCTTTTCAGTTCTATCGGGCTGACCACGTTTGCGCAGGAAGCGCAGCTTTCGCCGCGCTTCAGCAGCTATGATGAGGTAAACGAGGCGATTACCGTCATCCCCTCCACGGATTCGCAGGCCGAACTGGGCTACCTCAAGGGCATTACGGCCATTCTGGAGGTGGACGGCCTGCAGTTCAAGGATCTCAACGGCAACGGCAAGCTGGATGTGTATGAGGACTGGCGGCAGGATATCGACGCACGCGTCAAGGACCTGTACGACCAGATGACGCTGGAGGAGCGCGCGGGGCTATTCTACCATGCGAACACCTGCGGCGATCCCAGGGGCGTGGACTTTGCCGACAGCCGCTATATGTTCGCGCCGGGCGAAATCGTCAATGAAAGCGCGGGCGACGGCAGCGGCGGCGGCCCGGCGTTCAATGTCAAGTCCATGTGGTATTACATCAATATGCTCAATATTACCACCCATCTGGACAATACCAACGGCACGCCGGCGCAGCAGATTGTCTATCACAACGCCATGCAGGCGCTGGGTGAAAGCACGCGGCTGGGCGTTCCGGTGGTGATTTCCAACGATCGCCAGTACAACGCCTGGGGCGGCATGATCGATACGGCGCACGACGCCTTTGGCGCGGCCAATGATCTGGAGCTGTCCAAAAAGCTGTGGACGGCGTATTCCCTGGAAAGCCGCGCGGTGGGCATCCATCTGGTGCTGCATCCCTACAGCCAGGAGCTGGGCTCCTGGAATGGCGAGGATCCGCAGTATGCCGGCAATATGACCAAGGAAGAGGTGGCTGCCATTCAGGTGGAGGGCGGCACCGAGGCGTGCATGAAGCACTTTATCGCCCGCGGCGGCGACTCCTCCTTTGAGAATGCCCGCAGCGATGCGCAGACAGTGGATAACTGGATGACCGCCTGGAAGATCGCCCTGGAAAGCAACCCCAAGTGGGTGATGACCAATGGCTACGGCACGGGCCTGAGCAATACGGTGCATGTGGACTACGATCAGGAGACCATGGATTATCTGCGCAAGACGCTGGGCTATCAGGGCATCATCGTGTCCGACTGGGGCGACCAGGGCGACAGCAACTCCCAGGGCGTCACCGTGGACGGCGTGGACCTGCTCAGCCTGTCCATTCCCGAGCGCTATGCCTTTGCCATCAATCTGGGGCTGGATCAGATCGGCAATCCCGCCGTTGACTACGACGGCGACGGCCGATCGATTACTGCCGACCGCGGCGCTGTGGAAGTGGCTATCAGGGACGGCCTGATCTCCGAGGAGCGCTGCTGGGAAACCTGCTATCGCGTGCTGAAGGATAAGTTTGAGCTGGGGCTGTTTGAAAACCCCTATTCCGATGTGAACAAGGCGCTGGCCATCGCCGCCTCCGCCGAGTATATCGCCTCCCCCTGGGAAATCACCGATATCGACACCCTGATGGCCGCCCGCAATCCTGAGGTGGTGGCGCTGGAGCGTCAGCTGCAGGCGGAATCCGCCATCCTGGTCAAGAACGACGACAGCCTCCTGCCCCTGCAGAAGAACGTCAAGGTATACATCGGCTCCACCGCCGCCGCCATCACCCTGGAGGGCTACAAGAAGGTGCTGCCCGAGTATGCGCAGCTGGTTGAAAGCATCGAGGAAGCCGACGTGGTGGTCGCGGACTGCACGCAGATCAACGACGCGGCCGAGCTGATGATCGACGATGCGAAGGACGCCGGCAAGAAGCTGGTTATCATCGCCAACTGCGTTGATCCCACCACCTATCTGATGGAGAACGCCGACGCACTGCTGGCGCTGACCTTCTCCCGTCCTGCCGACCACGGCACGGGCGCGGGCGGCTTCATCACCACCACCGAGCCCATCATGCTGGCCAAGCTGCTCTTCGGCGAGGCGGAGCCCTCCGGCATGGTCGTTAAAGAAATCGCCCGCGATTCCGTCATGGACGACAGCCAATGGAAGGATCTGGCCGGCGATCAGGGCGCGAACCCCTGGGTGCGCATGATGCTGCTGGCCACCATGAAGGAAAGCGACACGCACACCGTGCCCAACAACTGGGGCGATCCGCTGCTGCAGTATCAGTACGGCATGAAGTACGGCGAGGAGCCCGCGTTTGAATACGACACGCTGGTGCTTCCCCGTGCCATTCACGAGGTAGTTACCGAGTCCAACGGCTCTACCATGACCAGCCAGGAATCCGTGGTGGAAACCAAGGCCGGCGAGCCCTTCAGCGCTTACCTGCTGCTGTGGAACAAGGGCGCGGACGGCGTAACCACCGTGCAGGCCAAGTGCGACGACGCTGTGATTGCCGAGAAGATCATGGCCGTCAACGGCGGCAGCTGGCGCGTAATTGAAATGACGCTGACCATCAGCGAGCCTGGCGAGCACACCATCACCATCGGCGATCTGAGCAAGACCATCAGCATCGTTGAATAATCCGCAAACAACCCTTTCGCCCTGCCGTCTGCAATCAGGCGGCGGGGCTTTTGCGTGTTCACGCTCCATTCATATTTGGCGCGCCGCGATGCGCTTTTTTCACACGCGGCGTTTATAAATTTACAAGTTCAGTACAGGCATTTCCCGCTACAATAATATTGACGCAAAGAGATAGAATTGCAGGAAAGGAGAATGCCGCATGAATTACCGCCATGAAGTCAAGCACCTGATTTCGCCTGCGGACGCGGCGGCCATCCGCGCCAATCTGAGCGCTGTGGCGACTCTGGACCCCCATGCCGCCGGGCAGGGGTATTACCGCATTCGCAGTCTGTACTTTGACGATCCGCTGGACACGGCGCTGCACGAAAAGCTGGACGGCGTAAACGAGCGGCGCAAATACCGCATCCGCTACTACAACGACAATCTGGATTATATTGTGCTGGAATGCAAGATGAAGCGCGACGGCGTGGGCTGCAAGCCACAGGAGCGGCTGACGCTGCCGGAGACGCGGCGCATTCTGGCCGGGGACGTCGCCTGGATGATTACCAGCGGGCGGCCGCTGCTGGCTGCCCTGTATGTGGATATGAAAACGCGCCGCCTGGCCCCCAAGACAGTGGTAGCGTACAAGCGCGTGCCCTTTGTATACGGGCCCGGCAATGTGCGCGTAACCATCGACTGGGCCATCCGCACCGGCGCGCCGCGCGATTTTCTTGACCCGCAGGGGCTTACGCTGCCCATTGACGACGACGTTACCCTGCTGGAGGTCAAGTGGGATGAATACCTGCCGGGGATCATCCGCAAGGCGGCGGCGCTGAAGAGCCGCGCGCCCACGGCCTTTTCCAAGTACGCGGCCTGCCGGGTTTACGGGTGAGAGGACGGGAGATTTCCGAGGGGCCTCCGGCGGGCAGGGACATCGTCCCTGCACCCAGTGCGCGAAGTCCTGCATGCGCACATCCGCTGCGCCTTCCGCGAGGCAAAGCCAGGACGCGGTATGAGGGCGTGAACGGCAGATATCGTTTTTCGGGATGATTCGCGTCCGGAAAAACCTGTTTTTCCGGCGACGATCATCCGAAAACCCACGGTCAGCCATGGCTGACCGTGCCCTGAGCGCAAGCGCTCAGGGGCTGCCGTTCCCATTGCCGCAGCCCAGCCTGGCTCGCATCGCCGCTTACAATCCGGTTGCCCCCTCCATTGCGGGCTGGTCTCCAGAGGTAAAACCTCTGGTCGGGGCTTGGGGCGGAGAGCCCCAACGTTCTCCCCCTGCCCGCCGGAGGCCTCCCGTCCGTTCCTCCTTGCAGCACACACATTGATACACACATTGAAAGGAAGTATTCTGCCATGACCACATTCTCCGATATCTTTAAGTCCTCGTTCCTTGAAAACGTCACCGCCGTTTCGCTGACCGATATGGCGCTGGCGCTGCTGCTTTCCTTCGGGCTGGGGCTGTTTATCTTTCTGGTGTATAAGAAGACCTATGCCGGGGTGATGCTCTCCCAGTCCTTTGGCGGCGCGCTGATTGCCATGACCATGATTACCACCATGGTGATCCTGGCCGTCACCAGCAATGTGGTGCTGTCGCTGGGCATGGTGGGCGCGCTGTCCATTGTCCGCTTCCGCACGGCCATTAAGGAGCCCATGGATATCGCGTTCCTGTTCTGGGCCATTGCGGGCGGCATCGTGCTGGCGGCGGGCATGATCCCGCTGGCCATTTTCGGCAGCGTTATCATCGGCGTTATCATGATCGTGTTCTGCAACAGAAGGTCTGCCCAGAAGCCCTTCATTGTGGTAATCAGCTGCGATCACGCCAAAACGGAAGAAAAGGTCGCCGCCTTCCTGAAGCAGCAGACCGCGCAGTGCATTGTCAAGAGCAAGACTGCCCAGAAGGGCGCGGTCGAGCTGACCTGCGAAGTAAGGCTGCGCGGAGACGACACCGGCTTTATTACCGGCCTGGCCGAAATGGAGGGCGTAAGCAGCGCGGTGCTTGTATCCTATAACGGCGACTATATGGGGTGATCCCATGCTGAGAACAAAAACGGCGGATCGCATTGCCTGTGCGGTCACAGCGCTGATGCTGCTTGCCACCGGCTGCCTGTGGGGGCTGGTAACGGCCGTTGGCGGCGATGGCAGCCATGTAATCGGCTATGAAGGGCTGCTGTTTGACCAAAGCAGGGTGCATACTATTGATATCACCATGGCGGGCTGGGAACAGATGATCGAAAACGCCCTGGCGGAGGAATACACAGAGTGCAGCATCGCCATCGACGGCGAAAGGTTTCACCACGTCGCCATCCGCACCAAGGGCAATACATCCCTGTCCTCCGTGGCCGCCATGGGCTCCTCGCGCTATTCCTTCAAGGTGGAGTTTGACCACTATGTCAAGGGCATGACCTACCACGGCCTGGATAAGCTGAGCCTGAACAACCTGATTCAGGATGCGACCATGATGAAGGACTATCTTGCCTATACGCTGATGGGGCGCATGAGCGTGCCCTCCCCCCTGTGCAGCTATGTGCAGATCAACGTGAACGGCGAGCCCTGGGGGCTTTATCTGGCTGTCGAGGGCGTAGAGGAGGCCTTTCTGGAGCGCAACGGCATGAGCCGGGGCGAATTGTACAAGCCCGACAGCATGTCCTTTGGCGGCGGCCGCGGCAACGGGCGCAATTTCAGCTTCGGGCAGCTGCAGCAATCAAAGGCGGATAAAAGCAACGCATCTCAGGAGGATGCGGCGCAATCGCCGCCCGCCATGCCCCAGGGCGATTTCAGCCCCTCCGGCGGCGCGAGCGCCCAGCCGCCCGCAGCGCCCGGCGGTGCCAATGAAGGCAGCCAGAGCCGGCGCGGCTTTTCACCCGGCGGCTTTGGCATGGGAAGCGACGATGTGAAGCTGATCTATTCCGACGACGATCCAGACAGCTACAGCAATATCTTCAATAACGCCAAAACAAAGCTCAGCAAGAAGGATAAGGCGCGCCTGATCGAAGCTCTGCGCAGGCTGAACGCTCAGGAGAACCTGGACGACACCGTTAATCAGGACGAGGTAATCCGTTATCTGGCTGTGCACAACTTTTTGTGCAATGATGACAGTTACACAGGCATGATGGTACACAACTACTATCTTTATGAGGAAGAGGGCAAGCTCTCCATCATTCCTTGGGATTATAACCTGTCCTTCGGCGGCTTTTCCGCCTCCTCCGATGCTACCTCCGCGGTGAACGCGCCCATTGATTCACCAGTCAGCGGCGGCACTGTGGAATCCCGCCCGCTGATCGCCTGGATATTCAGCGACAACGCTTCCTTGGCCGCATACCATCAGACCTACGATCGCTTCATCTCCGAAAATATCGAAAACGGCTGGCTTTCGCAGGAGATCAGCCGGGTACAGGCCATGATTACGCCCTATCTGGAAAAGGACGCCTCCGCCTTCTATGATATGGCGGCGTTTGAAAAGGCCATCGACACCCTGCAGGCCTTCTGTCAGAAGCGCAACGAGAGCATCCGCGGGCAGTTGAATGGCAGCATTCCCGCCACCTCGCAGGAGCAGCGCGAAAACAGCGCCGCGCTGGTGGATGCAAGCGAATTGTCCACGGCCGACATGGGCAGCATGAGCAGCGGCAAGGGCGAAGCCGGCGGCTTTGAAGCCCCTGCCGGTATGCCGGATTTCTCCAGCGCGGATGGGTTTACGCCGCCCGCCAGCATGCCGGACGACATGGATACCAACAACGCCTCCTTTGGCGGAAGCGCGGGCAGCAGTGGCGACAGCGCCCGGAGCACCGCCGCGCCATCAGATGCGCCTGCCGCATCCCCCGCGCCCGCAGCCGGCGACGCAAACGCAAGGCCCGGACTGCCAATCGGCTTTTCGGACAGCGAAGCGCCCGCCAATGCAGGCTTTCCCTGGGCGCTGGTGGCCGCGTACAGCGCGCTGCTGGTTGCTGCGCTGCTGATCATCCGCCGCGCCGGAAGCCACAATGGCTGACAAAATAATCATCTATCCCTCCAGCCCTGCCGCAAAAAGGCAGGGCTTTTTGTGCGCGTTTTTCGGGCTGTTTGTTTTCTATTTTCCAATCGCAGGCCAATTTTGTGGAAAGCTGGCAAAATCCGTGCGTCTTTTTCCAAAATACTTGAACAAAAATCATGCTATGGTATATGCAGAAATCTGCAAATGACCACGCTTGCCTGATCGGGAGGGCGAGCCGCGTTTGCGGATGCAAGCGATTTTCATCAACCGAAAGGAGCCATCAGACATGAAAAAATTCTCGCTGCTCTTGGCCGTAATCATGCTGCTTAGCTGCGCCTGCAGCGCCTTTGCGCAGGAGCCCACCGAAGCGCCCGTCGGCGCGAACGAAGTAATGAACATTCGCGGCAAGCAGGTGGATCAGGAGGCCGCCGCCGCCGAGGAAGCCTTCCTGAAGTCCGATTGCGCATTTTCCGTCATCGAGGCCGACGAGGCCACCGGCCAGGTCAGGCTTTCCTACATGGAGGGCGTAACCCCCATCCTGGAAGTGGACAGCCTGAAATTCAAGGATCTCAACAAAAATGGCAAGCTGGACGTATATGAGGACTGGCGCAAGGATACCGACGAGCGCATCGCCGATCTGATCAGCCAAATGACCCCGGAGGAGGAGGTCGGCCTGCTGTTCTGCGTCAACACCCAGCTGTATGACGCGCGCCACATGGTGCAGGAATTCGCCCTCACCTGCCAGTTGTTTAACCTGAACGGCACGCCCATCACCATCACCAACACGCTGAACAACCTGCAGGCCGCCGCCGAGGCCGAGCGCCTGGGCGTGCCCATGGTGTTCACCTCCGACCGCGAATACAATTCGTTTGGCGGATACATTGACAAGGCGCACGAGGGCTTTGGCACCGCCAACGATCCCGAGCTGGCATATGCCCTGGCCTGCTTCTACGGCAAGGCCATGCGCGCCGTGGGCATCCACGTTACCTTTGAGCCCTACGCCAATGAGATCGGCGCGCAGTACGGCGAGAATCCCGAATACATCGCCGCCATCGTGCATGAGGAGATCCGCGGTCTGGAGGAAAACGGCCTGGCCTCCTGCACCAAGCACTGGATCGGCCGCGGCGGCGACAGCGCCTTCGGCAAGGCCCGCTCCGTTGCCCAGAACTTTGAAAACTGGATGGTCGGCTGGAAGGCCGCCCTGTCCGCCGGCTCCGAATGGGTGATGACCAACTGCGGCGGCACCGGCATCAGCAACACCGTGGACGTCAAGTGGGACAAGGCCACCATGAGCTACCTGCGCGACACGCTGGGCTTTGACGGCGTGGTCGTCACCGACTGGTGGGCGCTTGGCGGCGGCCCCAGCAATCACGGCCGCATGAGCGGCGTCACCGCCGAGGGTGTGGATCTGGGTCAGCAGACCATTGGCTGGCTGTACAACGAAGCGCTGGCCAACGGCACCGATATGTTCGGCTCCGGCTCCATGATCCGCGATTACAGCAACTGGGAGTCCTCTCCCTCCTCCAACTATCCCCAGGCGATCATCGACGGCCTGGCCTCCGGCGAGGTGGAAAAGGCCAATGTCGATCAGGCCGCTGCCCGCATCCTGCGGTTCAAGTACAACAAGGGCCTGTTTGAAAACCCCTACTGCGATGTGAAGGCTGCCGTGGAGCTGTGCGCCAGCGCCGAATGGGCCGCCAATCCCACCGCCATCACCAGCGATGAGGAGCTGCGCGCCGCCCGCAATCCCTACGAGGTAGAGCTGACCGAGCGCCTGCAGGCCAAGTCCGCCGTGCTGGTGAAAAACGACGACAACCTGCTGCCCCTGAGCAAGGACGCGAAGATCTACATCGACGGCTCCAACTCCACCGCCAAGGAAGGCTACAAAAAGTACATGACTGAGCTGGGCGTAACCCTGGTGGACAACATGGAAGACGCGGACGTTGTGGTGGGCGATTACGCCTCCATCAACGACGCTACCGAGCTGTTCATCGAGGATGCGCAGGATCTTGAAAAGCCCATCGTGCTGACCTTGAACACCACCAAGCCCACCCAGTACGCCATTGAAAGCGCCAACGCGCTGCTGTATCTCAGCTACAGCCAGGGCGCCGATCACGGCTCCACCGAAGGCGGCTTTGTCACCACCACCGCGCCCTGGGTATACGTCAACCTGCTTTACGGCATTGTCGAGCCCGACGGCGTCATCAACAAGGAAATCGCCCGCGATGTCGTGGCTGATAATGAGCAGTGGAAGGATCTGGCCGGCGATCAGGGCGCGTCCCCCTATGTACGCCTGATGGTGCAGGCCACTATGGAGGATGATCCCAACCATGCTTCTCCCCGCAACTGGGGCGATCCGCTGGTCAGCTATCACTACGGCATGCACTATGGCCAGAACCCCGAATTCAAGTATTCCTGCCTGATCCTGCCCATGATGCAGGAAACCAAGGAAGTGGAATCCGGCTCCTCCACCAGCACCCAGACCACCGTCTGGAACCAGGCCAAGGCTGGCGAGCCCTTCACCGTCTACGCCTTGCTGCGCAATACCGGCTCCGACGGCATCACCACCGTACAGGCCAAGGCCAACGGCGAGGTGATGGCCGAAAAGATCATGACCGTTCCCGGCGGCAGCTGGCGCGTGGTCCAGATGGACATCACCCTGGACGCCGGCGAATATACCATTGAAATCGGCGGCCAGACCGGCACCATTATCATTGAGTAATCTCCTGTAAGTCAATTCGTCAAGATCGCCCGGCAGGATAACCTTCTGCCGGGCGGTTTTCTTTGAGCTTTTTCTACTTGTCATATTGCTGCGCATGAAAGTACGTCACGCATTGGGCGCAAATTCCAGCCGGATATGCATGCCCATACCCTCGGCCAAACGCTGGAGGGTGCGCAGCGAGGGGTTGGCTTTGCCATTTTCCAGCTTGCTGGTATCAGCCTGCGCGATGCCGGTTTTCTCCGCCAACTGCTTTTGCGTAAGGCCGGACGCCGTGCGCGCATCGATCATGACTTGGATGATGAAACAAGCCCATCACGCGCCAGCGCGCTTACCAGATCATGAACATGATCGCGCGCAAGGCGGGCATCCAGGAGCGCATCGGCTGCCATACCCTGCGCAAAACCTTTGGGTATCACTACTACAAGATGACGGGCGACGTGGTATCCTTGCAGCGCATCTTATGCCACAGCTCGCGCCGGGAAACGCTGCTGTATATCGGCGTAGTGCAGGAGGAAATCGACGAAAGCCTGATGAAGTTCAAGCTGGTGGGGAGGCGCTGAAAATGTTGTAATATGGCTTTACAGCTTTGCAGCCGCAAGATGCTATGTGCAGTCCAACCATCTACACAATACCATAACTGTAAAACTTTCAAAATAACTGTAAAACTTTCAAAATTACTATCTTGACACAGAAATTTGCGCTGTGGTATCATATGATACTACAAGGAGGCGATAGAATGTGACTAAAGTCGGCAGATCACAAGTTGAGAGCTTTTTAAGCGATGTGAGACGCGCCATCGAAAATAATCAGATCAGTTGTATCGAAAGCCGTGCAAAATTCAAAGCAACAATGGAAGACCTTGAGCTGTTTCCCTCTGAAATACCAAACATAATCTATAATTTGAATTATTATAATTATAGAAATGGACCCGAAATCGATTACGACTATCCAGAAAGTGATAATCTTTGGGTATTTAAGGCATGGGTTAAGCATCAGCTCATATACATAAAAATGAAGGTTGAATATCAGACTGGTTCAGGAGTGAAAGTGATTAGCTTCCACATTGACCAGCCCAAGAAGCAAAAATAATCAAAATAAAAAAGGATGGCAATTCCAGGAGGTGTCTTATGAAAAAGTACTGCCCACAGTGCAAATGCGAAAGGGATGTATTTTTTAACTCTAAGGAGGAAACATACCATATAAGAGAAAGCGATATCACTATTACTGCCGAAATTGCAACGTGCACAATCTGTGGCGAAGAAATCGTGGATTTTGAACATGACGATGCCAACTTCCGCAAGGCATATGATCAATACAAAGTTATCAATGGCTTGCTGACTTCTCAGGAAATTAAGGAAATCCGCGAGTGTTATGAAGTGTCCCAAGTCGCTTTTGCAAGAATCCTTGGCGTTGGGGACAAAACCATTGCCCGCTATGAAAATGGCAGTCTCCAGGACGAAGCTATTAACAACCTGATCATGCTGGCAAAAGACCCGCACAATTTTCAAAAACTACTCGACAAGAACAAGGCCAAGATTTCAAAGGATGAGTTCGAGCGAATTGAAGCGAAGATTCGTATGCTGAAAGAATTGAAAATACGCTATTCGCCCTCTCTGCTCGACAGAATCTATTCTTGCAAAGAACCAGAAAACTGGCTTGAAATTGCCTGATATTCGCATTATAAGGAGGATAACAAAAATGCCCGAAGCAAATGTTCTTCATTTTCTCGGTTATACCGTTGATGAACTGACTTTTAAGCTTAAGCCTGCTGACACTGTCGATACGGAGAAAAGCATCGAGCTGCTTCCCAAACTCTCAAGAAAAATCGAAAAGACGAACGACGAAAACTACTCTATCTCCATTGGCGTAACGCTGGATCAGGAGGATTTGCCTTTTACCGCGCAGGTATCTATGACGGGCAGATTTCTTCTTCAAGGCATCAAGAATCCGGAACAAACCATGAAGGTTAATGCCGCTGCAATCCTGTATCCCTACGTTCGCGCAGCAATCTCCATGCTTACCACGCTTGCAAACGTTTCGCCCGTCGTTCTTCCCCCTGTCAACTTTGTCAAGCTCTTTGAAGAATCTGCGAAAGAAGAATAACCATATTTGCCCAGGCACGCCGGAGACACGCTCTCCGGCTTCTTTTTTATTGCAATCAGCGGCGCGGGCAGGGTCTACTTGTCATAATGCAGCATGGTAAAGTAGCCCCTTGGAAAGCCGCCCAAAAACAGGGATATAAAATAGGAAACGATTTTCTAAAACTCTACTTAACACAACTACCTATTATGACAAGTAGCAGAAGAAACACAGAAAGCAAAAAAGCGCCCGCAATGGACGCTTGGGAATGGTCGTTATTTTTCTTTCTCGTCCTTCACTTTTCCCGACAGCAGCCCTGTCACCAGTGAACCAATGCTGGCGTTGCGGGCTGAAATAACGGGCCTGCCGGTTTCCTGCTCGATGGAGCGCCGCGCGTCGCCTGCAATCTTTCCGCCGCGCCGCGCAACGCCACGATTTTCTTCAAGGCCCTGCGGGTTCTGCGCTTTGGTCAATTCGGTTGTGCTCGCCTCGGCCAGCATATTGAGCACCAGCTCGAGGTCTGTCATGTTGTCGCGCAGGTTTTCTTTTGTCAGGTTTTTCAGGCGCTTGTATTCCCGCGTCGTTCTTCCGGCCCATGCCTTGGTCATTTCGTCGGTGAGAATTGCATATTCGACGCCCTTTTCTACACCGTGCGCATCCCATTGAGCGGTCAGGTCGTTTCTGATGCGAATAGACAGAAGCCGCTGATGAATCCATTCGGAAGAATACCCTTTTTTCAGGTAGGTGTCAAAAGCGCGGTCTATCGCCTGCTCTGGATCAATGGTTTCCTCAATACGCTCCGCGCCTACGCGGGAAAGCCACTGCTTAAAAGGCTCCGCTTTAGGCGATGGAATCGACTGGATGATGCGAAAAAGCTGCTCCGTCGTGGCGGCGTCAGTCAGGCGCATTTTGCCATCTGCGGCGCGCATTTTCAACTGACTACAATTTGTAGGCAGTTCGCTGCCCTCTTCCTTTAATCGAACCTTCAAAACGCTCCAATACTTCGCTGCATGGCGCGCGTCGGGCTGGTCTGTCAGCACGCCTACGACGTCCACCACAGAGAAAAACCATTCTTCGCGTTCTTCATTCCAGACAGAACGGATTGAACGTTCCTCAAATTGCTTCATCTCGCTCATGTGCATCCCTCCAAGTCATGACGGCGGCCAATACTAAACGGATTTGGGGCGTTCGTGTTCTTCGATAATTTTCAGTCCGACTTCCATGCCAGTGTCCATCTCGACCGGCTGATAATCCCCGCTGTATTCAGTGAACAGTTTGTCCAAACCGCAAACGGCTTCGTTCATCATGCTTTTATCCCTGCTGTCGATTCTTCAATCATAGTGTACATAAACGCGCAAACATCTGTCAAGCGCATTATGTTGGAAATTTATCCCGCGCTTACCACTCCCTCGGCTCCCGCCGCCGCTCGTTGCGCAGGGATTGCGGGTTGCGATACCCGCGATGGCGCGGGCGCGGCGCGTCGTCCGTCCTGTGCGTCACGCTGTACGTGTAGTACACGCGCGTATCGTCCCCGCCGCGTCCGTCCCCGCCGTTTGCCTTGTCGCGGCGGATGTCGCGCACGGCCTTGACGGTCAGCCCGATCATGGCGATGGCGACGCCTGCCAGCACAAAATAGAGATTATCCATGGCGTAAACCTCCCTTTTTCATTATGATACCGCACGCGCCGCGCGCCGTCAAGCGGCGGCGGGCGGCTGCATGCCGCGCAGCGTTATTCCCATTCTTCGCGCCTTACCCAGTGATCCTCGCGCCACACCCACGGGCGTGCGCCGAACTTGGTCACGCGGATGTCCCAGCCGTCCGGGGTGCAGATGCGGCCATAGCTCTCCACGATCTCCACGTCCTCGGCGCGGTAGATGCAGGGCTTGTGCCATCCCTGCCAGTTGTCCCAATACTCCATGTTGCGGGTCGCGATGATCTTCGCGCCGTGCAGGCTGTCGCTCTCGCCGATCCAGCAGCTTTCATACTGTCCGCCGATTACCTGATACTTTTTCATTGCTTCTTCCCTCCGTCAATCTCGTTATGTTGCATGTTGATGATGCGCTGCGCCCCGTCAGACGACGGCGGCGCATTCCAGCAGCTCGCCGCCCTCGGCGATGGTCTCGGCCTCCAGGCGGGCGCGCTCGGGCGTGGCGGCGATGATGGTCAGACGCACCACCTGCCCAGCGGCCAGGATGGCCACGGCGTAGGGCTTGGGCGCGGGGAAGATGCGGGCGATGAGGCATTTGGCTGTCATTTTCATGGTGTAACGCTCCTTTATCGATTGTGTGATGCGCCTGCCGGTCGTTGCGAGCAACCGGCAGGGCGGGAAATCAAACGCCCTGGGCGGCGTTGCGGTCAGGGCAGCTTATACACGGTTCCGTCGTTCCAGTCGGTGACGCACAGCCGCCACTTGCCCGAGTGATCCCAGGGGATCTGCGACGGCTTGCGCACGAACGGCTTTTCATCGCCGGTCTGGAGGGTCACGCTCTTGTCCGTTGCACGGATGATGCGGAACTCCAGCCGTTCGGCGGCGCGTTTTTCACCGTTCCAGCGGGAGCAGGTGAACGTATCGCCAACCTTGAAGGGGTGCGCTGCGGCGGCTTTTTCCTCGGCCTTCACAATGCCGTCGATTTCCGCGTAGGCTGCCGTCAGCGCAATGCCGTCAACGCCGGTCTGATAGGTGATGTTCTTCGGGCCGGTGGAAACGACGCGGCACGCGCCGTAATGCTTCACCTTCACGATATAGCCAGGCTTGATATTGCCCTGCGAATACGTCACGCCGCCGAGGGCGTCCAGCGCGTCCTGGTAATAGCCGAGCTTGTCAAGCTGCGCTTCCATGCGGTCAAGCGTGGTTTCGATCCACTCGTTCACGGTATCCAGCGTGAGCGGCTCGCCGTTATAGCGCGTGAGCTGCGCGCCCTGCTCGATTTTTTGCCGCGTCGCGCCGTATTGCTCCACGTTCTTTTTCAGCTTGCGCAGGGCGGTTTCGCATTCGGCGATGCGGCGGCCGATGAAGCCCTTGTCCTTGAGCTCCCTCTGCGCGGCGGCGTCGCGGGCGGTGGCGGCACGCTCGCGGTAATAAGCCGACTTGTTGAACTCCTTGAGGCCCGATTCGTAGGCTGCGAACATGCGCTCACGCCGGCGGGTAAAGGCGCGTCCGGCGCTGGAATTGATGTTCGGCTGGGTGAAAAACGCGACGTCGCCGTGCATGTCGTTGATGGGCTTTTGCAGCGCTTCGCCGCGCGCCGCTGCGGCATCTGCCGCGCATTCAAAACGTTCTGCGCGGCGTTCCGCCTTGGCCGTTTTGCGCTCCTGCTGCTCGGCGAAGCTCAGGCGCTCGCCGGTCTTCCCTGCGTCCGCAAGGCCCAGCGCCTTTGCGATCTGCTCGGCGCGCCAGAGATTCGGCTCCTTGCAGCGGCTGATCCAGCAGCCGGAGCGGCGGCCCCACAGAAAAGCGCCCTTGATCTCGCGCTTCTGCTCGTCGGCGAGGCCGTCATAATCGGCCTTACTGAAGTGCAGCTCCAGCTTGCCGGTTTCCCGGTTGCGCACATAGTAGCTTTCGCTCTGCGCGGCGGGGGCGAAGCGGGTAACGAACTCGTCCGGGGTGATGGTCAGCATCTCATTGTCAACGGTCATGGTGTGTTCCTCTCTTTCTGCTTTCGGTCAATCGCTCCGCGCGGCGTTGCGCCGCGTCAGTCCATCTGGTAATACATGCCGCACACGTAGCCCTGCGCCTTGAGGGCGCGGCTGAAAGCCTCGGCCATCACGGTGCGGCGGTTGCCCTGGCCGTGCTGGCAGCCGCAGATCACCAGCGCCTTCTCGCCATACATGCGGTGCTCATAGCAGCGCAGCCCGGCGTCCGCAATGGCCTGCTTGGCCTCGCCCAGCGGGATCCCGCTGGCCCTGTAGTCCAGCATCGGCGCGTCGAAGTTGCAGGTGCCGCCGTCGTCCTCCTGCGCATAGGCCAGGGCGGCGAGGTGGCAGCGAATCAGGGCGCGGGTCAGGCGCTCGGGGCGCTTGGGCTGCTCCTTCTCGGGGGCGGCGTACAGGCGGACAAAATCCGCAGGCGACAGGGTGATCTCATTCGCGTCATAGTCGTACTCAATCATGGGGTGATCTCCTTTCAGGCCGCGAAGCATGCGGCGAACTCGTCCGGGCTAACAGTTAAGTCTTGTTCCAGCATGAATTTGAAGTGCGCGGCGTCGATCCTGCGCACCTGGCCGCAGCGGCGTTCGGCCAGCTCCAGCTTCTCGCTGCCGGGCTTCTCGCCCACCACCAGCAGCGTTGCGGCGGCGGGCATGGTGCTGTACGCCTTGCCGCCGTTGGCCTCGACGGCCTGCATGGCCTCGCGGCGCGTCATGCCGGGGATCGTGCCCGTAAAGGCGACGATCTCACCGCCGAACATGTTGTTGCCGCGCAGCCCGCCCGGCAAAAGGGCCGGGGCGGCGTTGGCCTGGGGTGCAGCCTGCGCCGGGGCGGCGGGCTTGGCCTTGGCCTCGGCCTGGGCCTTGGGGGCCTGGACGGGCCGCGCCTTGGGCGCTTGGGGCTTGGCGGCGCGCTGGGCGTCCTGCCGCCTGCGCAGGCGGTCGGCCTCGGCTCTGCGGCGTTCAATGTGCCGCGCAAGCTCGGCGGCTTCCTGCGCCCGGCGTTGGCGGCGCTGGCGCAAGGCGTCGTTCAGCAGCAGCCCCAGCATGCCCAGCAGCACACCGGCGATAACAAAAGCAATATCGTTCATGGTCTCGGCTCCTTTCAGCCCCCGCCGTCACGCGACGGCGGGCAGGCGGCAGGCCAGCGCGGCGAACTGGTCGGGGGTCACGTCGTACTCGTGCAGGCAGGGCTGGCCGGGGGACAAAATGGCCAGGGCGGCGTCGGCGGCGGGCTTTACGGGCAGCAGCAGCGCGTCGCCGTGGCTGTCTCTGGCGTACAGCGGCGCAAAGTCCGTGCCGCAATAGATCGCGGCGGTGTCTGGCAGCACGGTCATCAGCTCCAGCAGGTACGCGGCGTTTACGGCCGGCAGGCCGGGGCCAAACTCCCACAGCGGCGCAGCCTTGCGGCCCTTGGCGGCGCGCTCCAGGGCGATCAGGGCGCGAACGTCCTTGGCGGCGGGCAGCGGCACGGCGCGATAGCCGCCCTTGGAGACGTCGGGCACAATGGACGACAGGTTGATCGGCTCGCCCGCGTCGGCGGGGCGATCTTCCAGCGGCAGCGGCTCGGTCAGGCGATACGCCCGGTAGCCGTCGCATACGCACTGGCGGCCTTTCTCGTCCTTCCAGGCGTAGTGCAGCGTGGTGCGGGCGTTGGTCTTGCGCACGGTGCGCAGCAGGCCGGTGATCACCTTCAGGGCGCTGCCCTGCTTGTTCTCGGCGGCGATCTCGCGGCGCAGCTGGGCGGCCAGATCGTCGGACAGGACGCGCAGGGCGGCGTGGCGCGAGGCTGCGCCTTCCATGCGCAGGATATCGTTCACGCGGGTCAGGATGCTTTCGGTGGTCATGGCATAGTCCTTTCTGCCCGATGCGGGCGGTAAAATGGCCGGGGCGGCGTTGGCCGCGCTCAGGCGGCGAGACCCGCGAGGGTCTGCGCCAGCGCCTGGGCGGCCTTGTACGCCTTGCACGTGAGGTGCTTGTTATAGCTGCCCATGCTGGGCGAGTAATAGAACCGGGCGGCGTCCACGGCGGCGGCCTGGGCGGCGGTGGGCTTGGCGTCGAAGATCACGCGGGTGCGCTGGGCGTCGCCGTCGAACACGATGCGCCAGCCCTTGCCGGTGATCGTGCTGCCGATCCACGCCTTGCAAACGGCCTGGGCGGCGTCGGCGGCGGGCTTGCAAACGGCCTGGGCGGCGTCCTGCACGGGAGCGGGAGCCTGCGCCTTGGGCGCTTCCACGGGGGCGGGCTTGGCCTTGGGCTTGGCAGCCTTGGGGGCCTTGGGAGCCTTGGCAGGCTTGGCATCGGCCTGCACGGGGACGGGAGCCTGCGCCTTGGGCGCTTCCACGGGAGCGGGCTTGGGCTTGGCAGCCTTGGGGGCCTTGGCGGGCTTGGCAGGCTTGGGCGCTTCCTGCACGGGAGCGGGAGCCTGCGCCTTGGGCGCATCCTGCACAGGGGCGGGAGCCTGCGCCTTGGACGCTTCCGCAAGGGCGGGCTTGGCCTTGGGCTTGGCGGCCTTGGGCGCATCCTGCACAGGGGCGGGAGCCTGTGCCTTGGGCGCTTCCACGGGGGCGGGATCGGCCTTGGGGGTCTCGGTCTCGGCGGCCAGCCTGGCGGCGGCCAGGGCGTCCGCATGCATGGGCATGTCCTGCGTGATGTGCATCCGCACGGGGATGCGCTGCGCGCCGGGCGCGGCCTGCACGCCGGTGAACACGTACACGTCGCCGCCGCGAGCGACGGAGTAGGACGCGCCGAAGATGCGGCCGTTTACGGTCATGGTGGTGGGGGCGAAGCTCCAGGTGGCGGTGGTGGTGGCGGTGATCTTGGCTGTCATGGTGATATCCTTTCCGCGCCGTGATCGGCGCTGTGCAGTTTTTGCTTGGCCGGTGGGCTTTCCCTGCCGACGCAAAAATCATAGCACGGTTTTCGGCCCCGTGCCGGAAATGGTCGTTTTTCAGCCCAGATTACTCCCCTACGGGGAGTAAAAAAATTTTTTCGGCGGCAACGCGTATGTGCGTGGATAGAATCCCCGTAGGGGATTCATCTTTCGCGTGCGAGGACTTTGCCGCTTTCAAGCCCTGGCCGCCCTGCTGCCGGTGATCGGCTGCCAGCTGCTGGCCACGCCCTGCCGGTGATCGCCCGCCAGCTGCTGCCACGCCCTGCCGGTGATCGCCCGCCAGCTGCTGCCACGCCCTGCCAGGGGATCGCGCCGCCCCGATGCTGCCACGCCCTGGCGGTGATCGGCTGCCTGCTGCTGCCACGCCCTGCCGGTGGGATCGGCTGCCCGCTGCCGCCGCGCCCTGCCGGTGATCGGCTGCCTGCTGCTGCCACGCCCTGCCGGTGGGATCGGCTGCCTGCTGCCGCCGCGCCCTGCC
>ERZ857521.1547-NODE-1547-length-26545-cov-3.579162_pt1 | contig 26545 bp, 32 predicted proteins | sample MGYA00519701_ERZ857521 | MGnify/ENA primary metagenome ERZ857521 (study PRJEB31778, sample SAMEA3449346) | human gut metagenome | biome: human gut; feature: human-associated habitat; material: faeces | place: United Kingdom | collected 2010/2012 ...
GCAGAGCTCGTCACAGCTCTGCTTTTTTCTTTTGCTCATACCGCTCCACCCGCCGCAGCATCTCCATCTGCAGGATCTCGGTGAAAAGGATCACCGCTTCTCGGGGTGTTTCAATGTTGTCTATGTACATCTGGCCCCGTTTGATGATCACATATCCTTCCCCGGTGTCTGCCAGGGTGATGCCCCGGCACTCGTAGAGAATCCGCATGGCTATCCCCTCCTCTTCCGGTTTCGTTTGCCCTGCCGCCCAGGCGTCCGGGTCACATGGCAGTTACGCTTGTCCACCGGCAGGGTGCCAAGTACGCCCCGGATGCTGTCGCTGATCCGGGCTTTCTGTTCCCGGTTATATGCCTGCTCGGCGTGGTATTCCGCCAGCCGGCGGGGATAGTCCGGGCAGCTTCCATGGCAGCCGGGGCGGCGGTTGGGGCAATCAGGTGGACAAATCTGTATCACAGCTTGTCCCCCTTGTATGTAAGTCCGCCCAGCTCGATGCCCAGGGCAAACACCCCGTTGCAAACCATCGCACTGATAAAGCCAGGCAGCAGTGGTGCGCCATGTTCCATGGCTCCAATGCACAGGAACAGACCCAACAGGCCGGCAGCACTCAACATTCTCCACGTCTTTTTCATGGTGATTCCCTCCTTTCAGCTCAGCTCCCGGGCCAGGGTTGGCACCGAGATCATGTTGCAGGAATTGAATGGGAACAGCTGCTTCGCTGTCCGATAGCTGATGCCGCAGATCCGGCACACCTCACTGATGTTCAGGATCATCTTCCCTTCAGACCGTTCCAGCAAAAATTCTAGGTTATCCCGGTATGCAGGTTTCTCTCTTGCCATATTTATACTCCTTTCTTTGCTGCTGCCCAGGTATCTGCCCCCGTCCCGTAAATGAAAACCAGAACTATGAAAAGAGGTGCAATGAGTAAAAATATCGGGGGCAGATGCCCCGGACAGCAGCTGATTACGCCCACTATGAAGCGGCTTGTCCCTCCTCGCGCCCTGTGATACAATCAAGGGGGAAAGGAGGTGAATTATGGAAAATTATCTGATTTCTGCTTTATCCGGCATATGCGGAGCAGTTATTGGCACCATAGTAGGGTCTTGCTTTTCTCATTGGTTATCTACCCGTCAATGGATTCACCGTCAAAAAGCTCAAACTTATGCTGAATTTTTCAATCTGCTGATTCCTAATCTTCAGCACATCAATCCGTCTCTAATAAAGCAGCTCACTTTGATCAACTTTCAAATTGCCCTGTATTCAGATGAGAAAACAGCGGAGCAGTTTATGGAGTTGATTAAACTGTTAAATGGGCCCGAATTGGATGATTCAAAGATTAAAGCAAAACTTACAGACATTTCAGAAATGGTACATAAAGAAATCCAGAAATTATAAAGCTGCAAGCATGCTGTATATTCCCATTCCGCAGATAGTAGCCATTACCATCATGACAAACAGGAGTAAGCCCATGAGAGGGCCTATAAAGGGATTGCTCATCTTTGTCGCCTCCTTGTCACTTCTTGTTCCAGCCCCATACAACCGATTCCATGTAGCGGAACAGATCGGAGCAGGTCTCAGGGGATTTTGTCAGCTCATTTTCCCGCAAAATGCGAGAAATCTGCTGACAAATTTTTTTCAGCTTATAATTCCCCAGGTTCTTCACCAGGTTGGTTTCCAATCTGGCCTGTTGCTGTATCGAGCATTCTGCTGCCACTTCCGAGAAAGTATCACGAATGGCTGCAGCAAGATTCGACTTCTCCTCTGTAACCCTCACAACAGTGCTTGTCGTTGCCACTTCCCTGGCTGCGGCAAGCACTTTGTCTATTTCAGATACCGGTGTGCCATGGGCTTCCAGTACTTTGGCCACGGCAATTGCACAGGCCGAAATGTCAAACACGTCCATCTCCTCACCCCCTTACGCAGTGTGTTCTACATTTGTAGAGTTATACCCCAAAAAAAATTGTTCAATGGTAACTCCGGTAATCTCAGAAATACGGGAGATCTGCCCAAGCGTTGCCATAGACGGGTCATTTTCAATCTTCATATAGGTACTACGGTGAATACCCAGCTTTTCCGCCATCTCTGCTTGGGTAAATCCGGCATAAGATCTCGCCTGCTTGATCGTAAAGCGCATTTTATCACCTCCCATGGCCTTATTATATCTCTACTTTTGTAGATTGTCAACACCCTAAAGTAATTTTTGTAGAATAAAATGTTGCTAAAACTCTACAAATATGATAATATGCATATTAAAGGAGGGTGTTTATGAACATTTCACAAAAGCTGATAAAACTCCGCCAAAAGTACGATTTAACACAATCCGACTTGTCAAAAATTGCTGGTGTTTCTGATAAAACCATTTCCGCATGGGAAAACGGCACAAGAGATCCTAAACTAAAATGGATTAAAAACATCTGTGACTACTATAACATTGATTTAAACTCTTTCATCGATCCGGAACAAGATAGTTGGAGAATGAGCTTGCCAGATAATGCTCTCCCATATAACAGCACCCGCTATGCTCCTATTCTTGGATCTATTCCAGCCGGAACGCCAGTGTTGGCTGTGGAGGACATACAAGGCTATGCTACCGTACCATACAACGATGATGCCGACTACTTCTATTTGCGGGTAAACGGCGAATCTATGAAGGGCGCTGGGATACAGACCGGCGACCTGGTATTGATCCGCCGGCAACCCTGTGCAGACAATGGGCAGATAGTGGCCTGCCGTGTAAACGGCGATGAAGCCACTTTGAAGCGATACAAGCGGCAGGGAGACACCGTGTTCCTGCTGCCGGAAAACCCGGACTTTGAACCACGCATAGTGCCGATAGGCGACTTTGAAACAGGCGCAGCAGAGATCATAGGTGTGGCTGTGGAGTTCCGGAGAATGCTGTAATTAGAGGAGAAATACATATGAAAAGGATTCGCCCAATTTTTATTGCGTTTTGCCTTGTAATTAGTGTGCTTTTTACATCTTGCAGTTCCGAAGAAAAAAACATAACTATCACAGACATTGAATCAGCCATTCAAACGGTTGACCCTGGATTTACTTTTGATGACAAGCCGTTGTTCCAGTTAATTGGGGCACAAGATGGTTGGATGGGATATGCAACTCACGGGTCGCAAATTGCCGTCAAGGTTTACCAGTATGAAAATGAATCTTCTTATCAAGAAGCATTGAAGAATTATGGTGAAACTATTGAAAATATGCCAAAAGTTGGAACCTTTGTCCTCGATTGTAGTGACGAAGATATAACAAACGCATTTTTGAATGCAGGGGATTTTTCTTCAGAATCATCCAGTGAACCATCAGAACAGCAAGATAACAAGATAGCTGTAAATCAAACCTATTCTATGGAAAATTTATGCGAGTTTTCTATTGAATCGGTTAAATTCTCTTATGATGTTTTTCCTCAATGCGATAGTATTTTGAACAATCATTACCCTGCAAGTGAAGGCAAAATTTATCTGGACATAGTGGTAAATATTAAAAATCTAAGGAAAGAGGCAGTTTCTTGCGACAGCATTGCAGAGTTTATTCTTGATTACAATGATGGATATACTTATAATTCCTTTGCCATAATTGAAGAGGAGGGCTTTGGCTTTTCCAACGCTAACATCAGAAATATTGATCCCTTGGAAACGATAACATTCCATTATTTGATAGACTGCCCTATTGAAGTTTATTCCAATCCATACCCTTTGAATTTAACTGCTAAGTTTGGCCCTAATACTTTTGAGCTTGTTTTAAGAGATGAAAACGGAAACACTGATGCGCTTTCCTTCAATGAGGCAGAGCTGACAGATACTCAACAGCAGACCATTCAAACCAGCCTGTCTGATTTGGGGGTTGAAGCTGAGTGGATAGAAGATGGCCCTGCGATTACAGCAGATAATTTTGGTGGAATTGCTGGTCTGGACGAGATCATTTCCAATATGAAGCAGTATTATATTCATACCGCTGATGGCGGCCTTTACACTTTGTTCTATGACACCCAGTACGGAAAGGTGGTAATGGTAAGCCAAGTGTCTGCCTCCGGCGAAGTAGAAATACTTCTGAATGATATTGAATCTCTGATTGACCTTTATTATCCGCCTGTGGCATCTTATGCCCCCGCTGAGCCACCGGCTTCAAGCTCATATACTCAACCCAATTACTTTGAAGAAGATATAAAATACTTCTACGATATTTCTGAAGATTAAAACAAAAAAGCCGCCCACCTGTTGGCGCAGGTGAACGGCTGGGGGAGAACCACATGGGAGCGGTTTCTCCCCTTTATTGTATCAGATAAAGGGGGATTATACAATGGCAAGTTGCAAGAAGTGCAAGAAGGAGATCCCGGACGGGGCGCTGTACTGCCAATGGTGCGGAGCCGCCCAAAAGAAAAATCCAAAAAAGAAGATGTATCAGCGCCCTGACGGACTGTTTGAGCAGTCCAAAATCATAGATGGCAAGAGAGTTGTTTTCCGGGGCAAGACCGAGAAAGAGGTCACAGATAAGATGGTGGCCTACACTGCCCAGCAGGAGGCTGGCCCGGCGTTCCGGGAAGTAGCAGAGGACTGGCGGGAGGAAGCCTACCGGGAGATCGAATACAACACCGCCAAAGGCTATGAGGCCAAGTATAAGCACGCATTGAAATACTTTGAGGGGCGGCGGATCAAGGAGATAGAGCCAGCAGATGTGCGGGCTTATGTGAAATACCTGTCCGCTCGGGGCTATGCCTATAAGACGGTTGCGCATCATCTATCTGTGCTGCGGCTGATCCTGGACTATGCCGTTGAGAAAGGAATCATACAGCTAAATCCCGCTACTGGTGTGACCATACCAAAACGACTGCCCCGGAGCCACCGGGAAATGCCCAACGATGCCGACCTGCATCTGATTCGGGATAATGCAGGGAACGGCCTACAAGGGCTTTTAGGAGCCTTTGTCTTGTATACGGGGTGCCGAAGTGGTGAAGCCTATGCTGTGCAGCAGAAAGATATTGACCGTAAAGCCCGTATGCTGACAATCGGCAAGGCGGTGTATTATCAGCACAACCGGGCCAAAATCAAAACACCGAAGACAGCATCCGGCGTTCGTGCTGTTCCACTCCCGCAGTTCCTTATTGACCTGATCCCGGAAGGAAATCCGAACGATTATATCTTTTCTGAAACGGGCGCAGAGCCGCTTCCAGACAGCCAGCGACGGCGAGGCTGGGAAAAATTCCAGCAGGAAACAGGGATCGTCTGCACTCTACATCAGTTGCGCCATGCCTATGCCTCGCTGCTGTATGAAGCAGGTATAGACGAAAAGAGTGCGCAAAAGCTGATGGGACATTCTGATATTTCTACTACCATGAATATCTATACCCATTTGCGAGAACAGCATCTGGCTATTTCTCAGGAAGTATTCCGAGACTTCTTGAACGCCAAATGATTACTGTGTAATTACTGTGTAATTGATATTGCAAAACCAAGCAAAATGAAGCAAAAATTTGCAATCGAAAAACCGAATATAAAAAGCAAAAAAGCCTATGAACACGCCAAAAAACTGATGTTCATAGGCTTTTTCATGTCCCCGGCAATTTCCGGGCTTTGGTGGAGGCGGGGGGAATTGAACCCCCGTCCGAAAACACTTCCACGCAGGTATCTCCGAGTGCAGTTTGTCTTTTAGGATTCCCCTCACGCACCGCCGGCAAACAGGCTATGCGCTACGGTATCCTCTGATACACCAGCAGCCCCAAGGAAAAAGCTGAAGGCGTTCACCACTAATCGACGCCCGATCCGGACCCGTGGTCCTGTCCGGTCAGACGGCTGCGTTTAGTTACGCAGCAAGTGCTACTCTATTATCGTTAGCGTTTAATTTTAATTTCGGGGTGATGAAGGAGTCCCGCCTCCTACTCGCTGCCCGCACTTCTGCATCCCCGTCGAAGCCTTTACGCCCCCAGGTAAATCAGGACCGTGTGCGCTGTTTCATCGCACGGTCAATGGTACGCTGAGCATCCCGTTTGGCTGCATCTGCCCGCTTATCGTAAAGTTTCTTACCCTTACACAGGCCCACCTTTACCTTGACCCGCGATCCCTTGAAATACAGGGAGAGCGGAATCAGAGTATAGCCGTCCCGTTTGAGCAGACCCAACAGACGATGGATCTCAGACTTGTGCATCAGCAGACGCCGTACCCGAAGCGGGTCCCGGTTGAAGATGTTGCCATGTTCATAGGGACTGATATGCAGCTGCTTGATGAAGATCTCTCCATCTTCAATGCTGCACCAGCTGTCCTTCATATTGACCGTTCCGGCCCGCAGGCTCTTCACCTCGGTACCATACAGCTCAATCCCCGCTTCATAGGTCTCTTCCACAAAGTACTCATGGCGCACCTGGCGGTTTTCACTGATGGTTTTGAATGATGTCTTTTCCGCCATGCTCCTGCCTCCTCTGTGTTTTTTGCTGATACCTTATCAGTATACCACAAATTTCAGATTCGTCAATGCCGGTTCCTGTCGCACACAGTCCTGATGGAACTCAGTCCTCCATTTCCTTCTGGATGGTAGTGGACTCAAACGATCCGATTGCCTGACATACCGGGCAGACATCCGGACGATGCTCATAAGTGGCGCCGCAGAACATACAGCGGTAACCCGATACAGTCACCATATGCTTGCCGCCGGAGTTCTTGGGCGCAGCTTCCGGCTTGGAAGTATCCACAGACGGATTGTGCAGCTTCGCCAGAGCCATCAGGAAGCGTCCCTCATGGTCGCGCTCGATCTTGGTGATCTCATCAAACAGCTTGCCAATAGCTTCAAAGCCCTCTTCCCGGGCAATCCGGGCAAACTCCGGATACATCCGGCTCCACTCGCCATATTCACCGTCTACGGCTTCCCGCAGGTTCTCAGCTGTACCGCCTACACCCTTCAGGTAGTGGTAGAGCAGCTTGCCATGCATTCCCTCATTCTGTGCCATCTTTTCAAACAGCTCGGCTACTTCCGGATGGTTCTCCTGCTTGGCCTTCTCTGCAAAAAACAGATACTTGTTCCGTGCCATCGATTCCCCGCTGAAAGCATTGAGCAGATTCTGTTCAGTCCGCGATCCCTTGAGTTCCATTGTACATCCTCCTTAAAACAGTAACAATTATCGTTACTGTTATTATATTCCTCAGATTCTGGAAAATCAAGTATTATTTATAATTTAACAAGCGGACACACAATGATATAATAAAACAGACGGCTCTGGATTCGGGCCGTCTGTTTTTTGAAACTATGCACGGCTGCGGAAAACCAGCAGCCGGTTGAGTACAAACCCCAGCACCATGGTCAGGGCAGTGGTGCAGAGCTTGCTGAGGATCGTCCCGAAGCCCATCTGCGTGGTGAGCACCCACATGGACAGCACGCTGACTCCCAGCACACAGAGATTTACTCCGATGAACCACAGCATTTCCCGTCCGAAGAACCGGTTCCGGGTCTGGAAGGTCCAGCGGCGGTTGATACAGTAGCTGTTGAGAATCCCGGCACTGTAACTGATGACCTGGGAAGGGATCACCGGCCACTTCAGCGAACCGGTGAGCAGGAAAAAGACAATAAAATCCACCAGCGTATTGAGTCCGCCGGTAATACAGAACCGGACAAACCGGAACTGGAGCAGTTTTTTGATCAGACTGTGAAGCTGTTCCATTCAATCACACCTCTGTTTTGTCCATGAAAAAACCGGACCAGTCCTCAGGTACTGTCCGGTTTTCCGCTGCCGCAGCAGCTTATAAAGCCTCAGATCTCACTGCGTCCCTGCAGGGCACGGAACAGTGTGGTCTCATCTGCGTATTCCAGATTGCCGCCCACCGGGATTCCATAAGCCAGACGGCTTACCTTGATTCCCATGGGCTTGAGCAGCCGGGCTATGTACATGGCAGTGGCCTCTCCCTCCACAGTGGGATTGGTTGCCATGATCACTTCCCGCACTTCTCCTTCTGCCACACGACGCAGCAGTTCCTTCAGAGCCAGCTGATCCGGCCCGATCCCATCCATGGGAGAGATCAGTCCGCCCAGCACATGATAGACCCCTTTATATTCCCGGGTGCGTTCAAATGCCAGCACATCCTGGGAATTTTCCACCACACAGATGGTGGTATGATCCCGGCTCTCGTTCCGGCAGATGGGACACAGTTCCTCATCAGTCAGGTTCTGGCAGACCGCACACTTGTGGATCTTCTCCCGGGCTTCCAGAATACAGCGGGCAAAGTCTTCCGCACGCTCCTTGGGCATATTGAGTACATGAAACGCCAGCCGCTGGGCGGATTTGCGTCCGATACCCGGCAGGCGTTCAAAATGCTCGATCAGCTTCTGAAGCGGCGCTACCTGATATGCCATCCGCAGCTCCCCTTATACCAGGCCAGGAATGTTCAGACCGCCGGTAACCTTGTCCATTTCCTCAGCAGTCTTGGCTTCTACATTGCGCAGAGCCTCGTTCACAGCGCTGATCACCAGATCCTGCAGCATCTCCACATCCTCGGGATCTACTACCTCGGGCTTGATGGTGATGGCCTTGAGCTCCTTCTTACCGCTCATAACCACTTCCACAGCGCCGCCGCCAACCGATGCGGTGAACTCCATCTCATCGATCTCAGCCTGCTTCTTGGTGATGTCTTCCTGCATCTTCTGAGCCTGCTGGATCATGCTCTGCATATTATTGGGCATACCGCCAAAATTCTTCGGGATTCTTGCTTTCATGTTTGATTCCTCCAAAAAATTATCGTTGCGAAATTAGTCTATTTGAACCCTTTCCTGTGGAAGGTCAAGAGTTTCGATGAAAGTTGCCAGCGGGTCCTCTTCCTTTTTCTCCTGGACAGGCCGCCGATAGGGACCAATACTGCATCGGGTGCCGTTTACCTCCAGGAAGGCCTGCTTGATGCACTCCCGGGCATAATCGTTTTCCCGCATGAGCTTGAGGAAAAAGTCGTCCCGGCAGTCGATCAGCACGTAGCCGCCCCGCCGATAGGCCGAAGAGCCCACCAGTGCGCCAGCCAGTGCCGGATTTTTCTTCTCCAGATGGTCCAGTACCTCCCGCCAGTTGAGCACCTTCTGCTCCTCCGGAGCCGGCGCCTCTGCCTTGACAGCGGGCTTCTCCTTCGGGGCAGGCTGCTCCGGAACCGGCATGACATCCGGGAAATCCGGGATCTCCGGAAGTTCCGGTTCCTCCTGTACTGCCGGTCGGGCGGCAGCCGGGGTCTGCGGCAGGGTCACGCCCGCCCGCAGTGCCGATTCCAGCTTTTCAATCCGGCTGAGCAGTGCGTCCGTTCGGGTGGAAAGCCGTGGATCGCAGAGCTTGATCAGCGTCACTTCCAGTTCGGTGCGGCGCTCCGCGCTCCGGGACATCCGCCCCAGTGCCTCCTGCAGCACCTCGATGGAATAGAGGATGCGCTCCATGGAATAGCGGTCCGACTGGGCCCGCAGCCGCTGAAGATCCAGCGATGGAGTATCCAGCAGCGGGGTCGGGTCCTGGACAGCCCGGGTGAGCATCAGGTCCCGGTAGTGACCGATGAGCTGCTCACACAGCCGGCTCTCGTCCATGGACCGGCGGCTCAGCTCCCCGGCAATCGCCAGCGCCCGGGCGGTATCCCCGTCCGCCGCGGCATCTGCCAGGTCGTAGAGATGGCCTGTCCCCACAGTACCGGAGGCCTCCAGCACTGTATCCCGGGTGATCTCCCGGCTGTAAGAGGAACAGAGGTCCAGCAGCGAAATGGCATCCCGCAGGGCTCCGTCCGACAGACCGGCGATGAGTTCCGCCGCCTCCCGTGTGACGGTAAAGCCCTCTTTCCCGGCGATGTATTCCAGCCGGGAAGCGATGGCGTCCCGGGGAATGCGGTAGAAATCGAACCGCTGGCACCGGGAGAGGATGGTTGCCGGGATCTTGTGCACCTCGGTGGTAGCCAGAATGAATACCACATGGGCCGGGGGCTCCTCCATGATCTTGAGCAGGGCATTGAAAGCGCCTGTGGAGAGCATGTGGGCCTCGTCGATGATATAGACCCGGTATTTGCCCACCGCCGGAGTGAAGTTGGCCTCGTCCCGGAGGTCCCGGATGTTGTCCACGCCGTTGTTGCTGGCGGCATCGATCTCCAGGACATCCAGCACCGAGCCATCATCAATGCCCCGGCAGACTTCGCATTCCCCGCAGGGGTCCCCGTTCTGGGGATTCCTGCAGTTGAGCGCCTTGGCAAGGATCTTGGCACAGGTGGTCTTGCCGGTGCCACGGCTTCCGGTAAACAGATAGGCATGGGCCGGATTGCCCGACGCTACTTCGCTCTGCAGTGTGTGGGTGATATGCTCCTGCCCGACCACATCCGCAAAGGTAGCGGGACGGTATTTCCGATACAGCGCAATATGCAAAGCTCCCTGCCCCCTTCTGTTCAGCTGGCTTCCAACCCTATAAGCAAAGCGTGCGCTTTGTCACACCGGCAGACAGGTTTGCTGCGGCACATCTTCGAACCGCTTAATGCTGCTCGGTTCCCCGCCTGACATGATTCACGGCCGTCAATCGCACAGGACCAATCTGCCAGCGTGGCAAAGCACACGCTCCATTGCCCTATTTTCTACAATTAGGCTTTCTTATTATACAATACTGCACCGAAGTTTTCAAGTATCCTGTCAAAAAAACTGCCGGTCAGTCCCGTCCGGACTCATCAGTGCAGCCGGTCACTTCATACCCGCTCTGGGCGATGGCCTGCTCCAGCACCGTGCGTGCCAGCCCGTGCGCCTGTACCCAGACCCGCCCCTGAAGCTCCGAGACCTCCGCCCCGGTCACGCCGGGCATGGCCCGCAGCTTCTCCTGGAGGGCACTGCTGTCCTGCCCCGATCCCGGCACCACCGTAAATCCATAGGTCTGCTCCGGTTCTTCCCGGTTCATCTCAGTTCTGTCCTGCATACTTTTCCTCCTGTTATCCATTCAGTTTTCCCAGCTCGGCAATACGGTCACAGATCTCGGCAAACACCGGCGCCGCATAGTCACCGCCGGACTCCATACCCTCCGCCAGCACTGCAATGGCATACTGGGGCTCATCCGCCGGATAGAACCCCGCAAACCACGCCTGGACAATCTCCTCGCCGTTTTCATCATAGGTGCCGGTCTGGGCCGAGGCGGTCTTGCCGCCCGCTCCCAGCGCCTTGGGACGGGCCTTGGTGCCGCTGCCCTCCTCCACCACCTGGATCATCATCTGCTGCACCTGCAGCGCCGCCGACTCCCGGATCACCTGCCGGGGAGAATAGGTGGGGGTATATTCCGAGATGGTCTGTCCGTCCTCGGTGTAGCCGGCGATCAGCTTGGGGGTGACTGCCGCTCCGTCATTGGCGACTGTCGCCATGAGCTGGGCAATCTGCAGCGGCGTGGCGGTGAGATAACCCTGCCCGAACCCGAAGTTGGCGGTCTGGCCCGGCACTGCCAGCTCCTCATAGGTGGGAAGCCGTCCGGCAGACGCTGTGATGCCGTCTGCCAGTTCCAGCGGCGACCCGAACCCGATGGCAGCTGCCTTGGCTGCCACCGATTCGCCCCCGGTGAGCTGGATCAGCGATACAAAGTAGGGATTGCAGGATTTTTCCAGCGCCTGGGTCATATTGAGCAGCCCATGGCCCGCCAGATTGTGGCAGTGGAAGATCACATCCTCCACCTGGATATAGCCGGGACAGTCATGGGTGTGGTCGGCGTAGCCCTGTTCAATGGCGGTGGCTGCCACCAGCACCTTGAAGGTGGAGCCAACGCTGTACGGAAGCAACGCCCGGTTGATCAGCGGGCTGTCCGGGTCCTCCAGGGCTGCCGCCACATTGGTGGGATCGTAGGACGGCAGGCTTGCCATGGCCCGGATCTCCCCGGTGTGGACATCCAGCACCACCACCGCCCCCTTTTCAAAATACCGGGCCGCAGCCTGCTCCGCTGCCTGCTGGATCTCCCGGTCGATGGTGAGCACCACTCCCCCGCCAGCCCCGTAGTTCTCGTTCACCACCTCCGGCGCCGTGCTGGAAAGCGCCTGTCCCATGGTATCGGTGGCATACCGCACCGACAGACTGCCGCCACAGCTGCGCAGGTACTCGTCAAAGGCCGCCTCCAGCCCGGTGACCCCCTTGCCTTCGCTGTCCAGATAGCCGATGAGGTGCACCGCTGTCTGTCCGGCGCTGACCCGGTCCTGTACCTCGAACACCTCCACCCCCGGCGCATAGACCTCCGGTGAGGTCACATCAATGACAAAGGGGGTCAGTCCGGCCAGTGCATGGGTCGCCGCCTCCCGGTCCTCCTCTGCCAGCACCGGGTACAGCGCCCCCGCCGCCTCGGCTGAGGGCTCCACTGCTGCCACATAGCGGGTCTCCGAACCGGTCAGCGGCTTGAGATTGCAGTCATAGATCTGTCCCCGGCTCTGATCCACCTCCAGCAGCCAGCTGCTCTGTCCGCCCGCTACCGCTGCATAATAGGCGGACCGGGAGAGGACAAAGATCCGCAGCACCATCGCCATAAACAATAAAATCAGGGTGACAAACACCCCGGCACACCGCCGCTCCATCCTCACTCACCTCCAGATGCGCATTTTTTCGGAGATAGTATGGCTGAAACCGGCTCTTTTTATGCAAAAAGCGGGGTGTCCGAACGGTTCGGACACCCCGCTTGTCAAGGCTGTCAGTCTTCTGTTTCTTCGTCGGTTTCACTGGGCTCCACACCGACATAGATCTGGACGGTGTCCTTGGTCTTGTCGATGGTCTGCCCTTCCACAACACTGGTTTTTCCCACAATTCCCGGGGCATATTCCTCCGTTTCAACCAGCTCGTAACGGATTCCCATATCCCCGAGAGTCTTGAGCGCAAAGTCCAGATTGCTTCCCACCAGTCCGGGCATCTTGACATTCTGCGGACCCCGGCTCACTGTGAGCAGCACATAGCCCTTGTTGATCATCTTTACCCCGGCATCGGGCGCCTGGCTGATGACAATCCCTTCGGGAATGGTGTCATCATAGACATATTTGACGCTGAACTGGAACAGATCGCTCCATTCGCTGTTGGTGGTGATGGTATCCACATAGCGACCCACCAGAGACGGCACATAGTGCGGCTCCGGGAAGTCGATGACCTGCGGTTTGGAGAAGGACGGCAGATGAATGGGAGTGCCGATCAGCGCGCTGACCCCCACTGCCGCGCCGCCGCAGCCCACCAGGAAGATCAGCACTGCCAGGGCCAGTTTCTTCCGGGACCAGCTCCGGGCGGGCTTCTTCTTGGCGGAGGTCTTGGGTTTCTCCGGCACTACCATGGTCTTTTCTGAATCGGACCGCACTGCCTTGCCCAGCACACGGGTCTGTTCGTCCAGGATCAGCGTTTCGTTGGCCTTGATGGAAAAGACCGAGGTATTCCCCTGCTGGGACTGCAGAATACCGGCAGAAAATTCCTCGATACTCTGGATGCGGTGCTCGCTCTCGGGACAGAGTGCCTTTTCAATGGTGGCTGCCATATTCCCCGGCAGGCCGGGCAGTTCCCGGAGACCCGGCAGGGGTGCCCCGGTCTGGCGTTCCCCGGCGGGAGGCAGGTACCGCCCGGTGAGCATGTGATAGGCCACCGCACCGATGCCATAAACATCGGTCCAGCTGCCCTGCCAGCGGTTGGCCTCATACTGTTCCGGCGCCGAGAAGCCGGGATACAGCTCGCATTCGATGCCGCTTCCCCGGGTGCGCAGGGACAGGGTGGAAAATCCGGTGATCCGGATGCGGGACTCCTCATCCACCAGGATATTGCGGGGACTGATGCCGCCGTGGATCAGTCCGCCCCGGTGGATAGGCGTCAGCGCGGAACACAGCTCCAGCATGATGCGCTTGGCTTCCATCACCGACAGTGCCCCGTTTTCCCGGACATACTGAGCCAGGGTGGGAAGGTCGTAGAGCTCACAGACTGCATAGGCCGTACCCTGCTCCAGGAAGATCTCCCGCACCTTCTGCAGCCCCGGCGAACCGGCTTCCGCCACAGCCTTGTACATATCCGTGAAGTCAAACATCAGGGACTTAAAGGCCAGCAGTGTTTCGTCCCCTACCAGCACTGAACCATCCGGCTGCCGGGCACAGAGATTCCCCGGAAAATACTCCCGGATCTCCACCCGGGTATTCTCCTGGTTATCATAGGCCAGATAGGTGATTCCCTCTCCGTTGTGGCTCAGCGCCTTGCCGATCTGATACCGACCAGCCAGGATATTCCCGATATTCCGGGCATGGGCACGGGTATTCTCCGCCGCCGCAATCTCCCGCTCCTCCCCGCAATAGGGACAGATGTTCTGATCGCTCAGATTCAGGCAGTATGGGCATCGCTGCTTCTCCACGCTTCCGGCCTCCTTTCCTCCGCGTCTGCCCTGTTCCGGACCCTTTGGGTCGGTCCAGGGCGCAAGTGTCTATTTTTAATCATACTATATTTATCGCACAGTTGCAAGATTTTTGCCCGCTTTCCAGCGTACTTTCTCTCTCGGAACAGTGCGCTGTTCCGGGTAAATTCCTGCATCGGGAAAACAAAAAGCCTCCGGAAGATTCATTCCGAAGGCTTATGCTTTGTGGAAAACTCAGTGAACTGCTTCTGCTGCCGGCTTCTTTCTGAACATCACCAGCAGAACAACGAAGTCCACGCACAGGAGCGCGGCTGCCAGATACCAGGCCGGAACATAGCTGCCCTGGCTGTCAAAGATGGCAGCGGCAATGGGCGAACCCACAGCGGTACCCACCGAGTTGGCTACATTGACAATGCCGTAGATACTGCTGTAATCCCGGTTGCCGAACAGAGCGGTGGTGAGGATGGGATAGGCCACTGTGGTGAGGGCGCAGCCCACGCCGAACAGCACCAGGAACACACCGATGAAGGCCACGCCCGATGCAGCCATGCTCAGGATGCCGATACCGCCGATGACACAGGCCATGCAGATCAGGGTGCTGGTGCGGACGCCGAGCTTGTCATACATACGGCCGGTGAGCAGCTTGCCCACAGCCATCAGACCCAGGCTGCAGGAGCTGACCATTGCCGACACCTCATAGCTGTAACCGATGTCGCTGACATAGGAAGCCAGCTGCTGTACCACCGACGCGCAGCAGCCGGTGATGATCATAACCGAGAGCAGCAGCAGCCAGAACCGGAGATCCCGGCGGGCTTCGGCATAGGTCATGCCGTAAACCTCCGACGCACCGCCCTGGGCACGACCGCCGTAGGGCTCAAGGCCCTTATCCTCCGGACGCACCCGGATCAGGAAGAAGGTGCAGGGGGCAACTGCTACGAACATCACGCCTGCCATGACCAGATAGGTCATACGCCAGCCCACGCTGCCCATCAGCGCGCTGATGATGGGGTTGAGGATAATGCCGCCGACACCGCTTCCCATGAAGACAAGACCCATGGCAAGGCCCTTCTTTTCCCGGAACCAGTTATTGACCAGCATGGAGCAGGGCACCTGGGCCAGCAGAGCCAGGAAAATACCCACAGCAATGGAGATGGCATAGAATACCACCGGAGTGCTTGCCATGGAATAGAGGGCATAGCTGGCACTCAGGCCGACTGTGGCAACCATCATGATCTTCTTGATGCTGACCCGACCGCTGAATACCTTGCCGGAGAAGAAGGACACGACCATCATGGCTGCGGAAATCATGGTGGAGTTCATGGAGAATGCCTGACGGGACATGCCCAGATCCTCGGTTACCGGCTTGATGAACAGACCAAAGCAGTTCATGATCAGACACAGTGCAAAGCACATGATCATAAAGCAGGAAACGACGATCACCCAGCCATAATGGAAGCCGGATGTTTTGGTGTTAGACATGGTGTGAATCTACCCTTTCTTTTATAAAGTCCAAAGGCAATCTTATCACGCAAGGGCAGAGCTTCGCAACCATTCCCCCCTCTTTTTTCTACAAATGTCTGAAAATTGAATGAAACGCACAAATTCAAATGAAGGCTTTCATGCATAACTGCCAACGATTTGTCCGCTACTCAAAGACGCGGATGCTCACTTCCCCGGTCTGCAGACGGATTTTCCGGCCCTGACAGTCCACCACAAGGGCAGCTTCCTCATCAATGGACTCCGCTGTTGCCTCGTAGGGCTCCTGCCCCACCGGAATCACCCGCACCGGTCTGCCCAGCAGAATGCTCCGCCGGCGGTATTCCGGCAGGAAACTGCGGCTCCTCACCAGCTCCGGCAGGGTATCCCGCATCTCCCGCACCATGGCAGCTGCCACCTCATTGCGGCTGGCCCCCGGCAGGAGATCCTCCCGCAGCGATCCCGCCACCTCCGCAGGCAGGAGTTCCGGCGGTGTGGCAAAGTTGATCCCGGTGCCGACAATGATGCCCGCAGGTTTGCCCTCCCGCACCACTGCCTCGGTGAGAATACCGGAGATCTTCTTTCCCCTGCAGAACAGGTCATTGACCCATTTGATGCCGATCTCCGCCCGGGTAAAGCGCTCCAGAATCCCCGCAGTCACCACTGCCGCTGCCGGAGTCACCAGATGGGCGTTTTCCAGTGCCGCCGGCGCCGTGAGCAGTACGCTCACATAGATGCCCGTCCCGCTCGGGGATACAAACGGACGCCCCATCCGACCCCGTCCGGCGGTCTGCTGGTCAGCAAGCGCCGCCGCTCCATGGGGCGCTCCCTGCTCAAACAGCTCCCGGGCCGCATCATTGGTGGAACCGATGGTATCGAAAACCTCCACAGGCCCCCCTGCCAGGGCTTCCAGCAGGCGGCGATCATAGCACTGAGGCTCCCGGGGCAGACAGACGCCCAGCTCCGGCACCTGACGCAGCTCGGGATGGCTGCGGCGCAGAGAGTCCAGCTGTGCCTCCAGTTCACTGCCGCTTATGCCCAGCTGTGCAGACAGCTGTTCCCGGTCATGCCAGCTACCATCGCTGAGAATTTCAAGGATCTGACTTTTTTTCTCCATGATTTGCTCCTTTCATTCATGCTCTGAACACAGTATAACAACCGATTTTTCCAGTGTCAAACCGGATTATATGGCAGAAGTTAGCTATTTTCTATAAATGTTTTCCAGATCGGCCTGTACAATTTGCTATATGGATAAAAATTTGAAATACCCCTTGCATTTTCTGAATACGGGTGCTATAATAGCTCTTGCAGTGGCTGGGTATGGCGCAGATTGGTAGCGCGCTACCTTGGGGTGGTAGAGGCCGTGGGTTCGAATCCCGCTACTCAGACCAGCTAAATCCCTCACATAGAGGGAGAAAAATCCGGAGAGAATCTCTCCGGATTTTTTCATATCCTGCCCCATTTGCGGGCAAACAGAAATCCGGCAGCCAGACGCATCGGCTGCCGGATTTTCTTTTATCCTTATAGTAGCCTCCCCCATAGGCAGAAACATAAAAACAGCCGCCTGCTTTCAGTCCTGCAGACGGCTGTTTTCTATAAAAGCTGAAACAGGAAATTACACAATCAGTTCCGGCGGGAAGGTCAGGGTCACAGAAGTGCCGACCCCTTCCCGGCTCTCCAGGCGGATCTCAATGCCCAGGGCAGCTGCCCCATGCTTGACAATGGACAGTCCCAGTCCGGTGCCGCCGATCTCCCGGGAGTGGCTCTTGTCCACCCGGTAGAACCGCTCAAATACACGCTGCTGGTCCTCATCGGGAATGCCGATGCCGGTATCCCGGATCTTCAGCACGACCTTCTGATCCTCCGACCGGGAGATTACAGCCTCTGCCTTGCCGCCCACACGGTTATACTTGACGGCATTGTCGCAGAGATTGTAGATGATCTCCTCCAGCATCTTGCGGGAGGTGTGCAGGCGCACTTCCTCACCGGTGACCGAGAAGGTCACTGCACGGGCCTGGGCAGCCGGGGACAGACGATCCCGGATCTCCTCACAGAGTGCCCGGAGGTCCACATCCTCTGCCGCTGAGGCGAAGCTGCCGCCCTCATCCAGCTCGGACAACTTGATGATGTCCCCTACCAGGGCGATCAGACGGCTGGCCTCATCATAGATGCGGGCCGAGAAGTCCACCACATCTTCCTGGGGGACTGTGCCGGTCTTCATCAGCTCGGCAAAGCCGGAGATGGAGGTCAGCGGAGTTTTCAGTTCATGGGACACATTGGCGGTAAACTCCCGGCGGAGCTGTTCCCGCTGCTCCTGCTCGGTGATGTCCAGCAGGACAATGACAGCGCCGATAACCTCCTCGCCCTCATGGACCGGGTTGGCGATCAGGCTGTATGTTCTGCCGCCGATGGTCATGTGGCGCTGGGCATGACCACCTGCCAGTGCCTCGTCAATGGCGCCCCGGAACTCCTCGGAACGGTTGAGCTCCAGGACACTGCGGCCCACCTCGCCTTCCTTGACGCCCAGCAGGCGCAGAGCAGACGTATTATAGGTGAGCAGGTTGGTTGCCCGGTCAATGACCAGGAAGCCTTCGGACATATTCTCGGTGATCATACGGAATTCCTCCCGCATTTTCACTGCGTCCTCCAGCTGGTGCTCAATGGTGGCACGCTGGTGCTCGATCCGCCGGAACAGCGGCGAGAGCTCATCATAGCCCTCCAGCACCGGCGACGGGGAATCCAGGTCCATCTGGTTGAGCGGACGCACGATCCCGGCAGAAACCCGGGACGCCGCAAAGGCCGACAGGATCAGCACAGCGATAATCACCACGAAAATGGGCTGCGCAAAGCTGAGCAGCACTGTAAAGGTCGAAGCCTGTACATCAGAAACACGCAGGATGTCGCCGCTGTCCAGACGCACGGCACAGTACACTGTCTTTTCGGTGAGGGTATCCGAATAGCGGACGCTCTCTCCCAGACCGTATTTCCGGGCGGCAATCACCTCGTCCCGCTGGCTGTGGTTATCCATGGTATCCGGGTCTGCTTCGCTGTCATACAGCACGGTGCCGTCTGCCCCGATGAGCGTGATGCGCTTGTCGCCGGGGCTCAGCTCGGTGAGGTACTCTTCCCCGCTGATATTCACCGCATGGGCCAGATAATTGGCCTCGGTACGGATCTCCTCCTTGAGCTGCCCGTCAAAGTACTGATACAGCATTCCCATAATCAGTGCCAGACTGGCAATGAATACCGCAAATGCCGTCAGGCAGACCGACCGGAATATTCTTTTATACATGGGCGGTTTCACCCTCCGATCTTATATCCGATGCCCTTGACTGTTTCAATACAGCTGCCGGCTTCGCCCAGTTTCTGGCGCAGCCGGCGGATATGTACATCCACAGTCCGGGTATCTCCGTCAAAATCATAGCCCCAGATGGTGCTGAGCAGAGTATCCCGGGTAAGTACCCGTCCATCTGCTTCCAGCAGCGCACAGAGCAGTTCATATTCCTTATAGGTCAGCGCCACATCCACACCGCCGGCCTGGACAATATGCCGTCCGGGCTGAACATACAGGCTGCCGATCCGCCAGGATTTTTCTTCGGTTTCCGGCCCGGTACGGCGCAGCACCGCCCGAATCCGGGAGATCAGCTCCATCATACCGAAGGGCTTTGCAATATAGTCATCCGCACCGGAATCCAGTCCGGTCACCTTGTCAAACTCACTGCTGCGGGCGGTGAGCATGATCACCGGCAGCCGCCGGGTATCCGAACGGCTCCGGAGCTTCTGCAGCACCGAAAGGCCATCCTCCTGGGGCAGCATGATGTCCAGCAGCACCAGCTGCGGAATCTGCCGTCCCACGGCTGCCCAGAATTCCGCCGGGGTCCCGAAGCCTTCCACACTGTATCCCTCCCGGGTCAGTGCATAGTCTACCAGCTTGCGGATATTTGCGTCATCTTCCAATACATAGATCATGCCAGTATCACCTTCTTTTGTATCTTCCAGCTCTCATTATAGTGAAAATTATTCCAAAGGGCAACTGGCTTATACATGCTGTCCGGTGAGCGAATAGCAGACCCATTCGGCAATGTTGGTGGCATGGTCGCCGATGCGCTCAAAATACTTGGCGATCATCAGCAGATCCAGGAAGATCTCGCCATTTTCCGGCTGTGCCGCAATGGCAGCAGTCAGCTCATCCTTGACCTTCTGGAACAGGGTATCCACCACATCATCCGAGGCAATCACAGCCACGGCAGCATCATAGTCCTTGCGGACAAAGGAATCAATACTGTCGGTTACCATCTTGATGGAGGCACGGGCCATATCACCGATATGCACCCGGCTTTCAAACTTATACTGTACGACATATTCCAGCATCTCTGCAATATCCCGGGCCTGGTCGCCGATCCGTTCCATATCCGAGATCATCTTCAGTGCCGAGGATACCACCCGCAGGTCACTGGCTACCGGCTGCTGCTGCAGCAGGATCTTCATACAGAGCGCTTCGATCTCCCGCTCCTTGTCATCGATCTGGTCATCCAGATCCAGCGCATGGGGCAGATAGGTCAGATCACTGTCCAGCAGGCTCTTGGCTACAATGGAAATCGCTTCCTCGCACAATGCTCCCATCCGGATCAGTTCCACATTCAGCTGCTCCAGCTGACGGTCAAATCTTGTACGCATATCAACCAAACCTTCCTGTGATATAGTCCTCGGTGCGCTTGTCCCGGGGCTGGGAGAACATCTGCTCGGTTTCGCCGTACTCCACAACCTCTCCCAGCAGGAAGAAAGCTGTCTTGTCAGCTACACGCACCGCCTGCTGCATATTATGGGTCACCATTACAATGGTGTACCGGTCCTTGAGCTCCATTACCAGTTCCTCAATCTTGGAGGTGGAGATGGGGTCCAGAGCCGATGTGGGCTCATCCATCAGCAGCACTTCCGGCTCCACTGCCAACGCACGGGCAATGCACAGACGCTGCTGCTGTCCGCCGGAAAGACCCAGCGCACTCTTCTTCAGACGGTCCTTGAGTTCGTCCCAGATGGCTGCGCCCCGCAGCGACCGTTCCACCAGTTCATCGAGCTTGGCCTTGGAACGGATGCCATGGGTCCGGGGACCATAGGCAATATTGTCATAGATGCTCATGGGGAAGGGATTGGGCTTCTGGAACACCATGCCCACCCGCTTGCGCAGTTCAAATACATCCATGTCCGGCGCGAAAATATCCTTGCCGTCCAGAAGGATCTTGCCGTCGATCCGGCAGCCTTCCACCAGGTCATTCATGCGGTCCAGGGTCCGGAGCAGTGTGGATTTGCCACAGCCGGACGGGCCGATGAATGCGGTGATGCCATGTTCCTGGATCTCCAGGTTGATGTCCTTGAGCGCCTTGAAATCCCCATAGTAGAGGTCAAGGTGCTGTATGTCAAATTTATTCATATCGTCACCTGTTCTGAATTTTGTTTGCCACATAGGCGCTGAGCCGGTTGATGATGAATACCAGCACCAGCAGCACCACGGCGGTGGCATAGGCTTCGTCGGTGTAAAGACCTTCGGAGAGCAATGCATACATATGCACTGCCAGGGTGCGTCCGCTGCTCATGAGGGAATTCGGCACACCGGTTACCGAACCGGCGGTGTAGATCAGGGCGGCAGTCTCACCCACGATACGGCCCACACCCAGGATCACACCCGAGAGGATGCCCGGCATAGCCGAAGGCAGCACCACCCGGAAGATGGTGCGCAGCCGTCCGGCACCCAGGCCATAGCTGCCTTCCCGGTAGCTGTCCGGCACCGCCAGCAGCGCCTCCTCGGTGGTGCGCATGATGAGCGGCAGGATCATGATCGCCAGTGTGATGATACCAGCCATGAGGCTGTATCCCCAGTCCAGCCAGCGCACAAAGGCCATATAGCCGAACAGACCATAGACAATGGACGGAATACCCGAGAGGGTCTCGGTGGTCATGCGGATCACCGGCACCACCTTGTTGCCCCGCTTGGCATACTCGGTGAGGTAGATCGCCGAACCGATGCCGAAGGGCACCGCGATGAGCAGGGTCATCAGCACCATGGTAATGGTATTGATGATGGCAGGCATCATCGAGGCATTCTTGGAGGTGTACTTCCACTCAAACAGTGAGGGCTTGAGGTTTGGAATGCCCTTGATGAGGATATAGAACACCAGCGAAAACAGCACCAGGACAGTCAGGGCCGCGGCGGCTGTCACCAGGATGCGCAGTGCCACTGCCTTGGGATGCTTTTTATACATACGGAAGTACTGCTTCACTTGTCATCCCTCCTTCTGAGCAGCGAGAAGCTGAGATTGATCAGCAGGATAAAGATGAACAGCACTACGCCGGTTGCCAGCAGGGCTTCCCGGTGCATATCGGCTGCATAACCCATCTCCAGCACAATATTGGCTGTGAGGGTACGCACACCGCTGAACAGGCTGTCCGGAATGATGGGCTGGTTGCCTGCTACCATGCTCACTGCCATGGCCTCACCGATGGAACGGTCGATTGCCAGGATCACACCGGCGGTCAGGCCGCTCTTGGCAGCGGGCAGCATCACTTTGAACACGGTTTCCTCGGGAGTGGCTCCCAGGGCCAGGGCGCCTTCGTAGTAGCTCTCGGGCACGGCACGGATGGAAGCCTCACCCACACTGATGAGGGTGGGCAGGATCATGATGCCCAGCAGGATGGAGGCAGTCAGGACGCTCTTGCCGCTGCCGCCGAACAGATCCCGCATGATGGGCACAATCACCACCAGGCCGAAGAAGCCATAGACAATGGAGGGAATGCCAGCCAGCAGATCCACTGCCGGCTTGAGGTACTTATAGACACGGGGCGGGCAGAACCGGGCCAGATATACGGCACACAGCAGTCCTACCGGCACACCGATGATCAGCGATCCGGCAGTGACATAGATACTGCCCAGAATCATCGGGAAGATGCCATAGATATCGTTGGTGGGTTTCCAGGTAGTACCCAGCAGGAAATCGAACGGGCCGATCTCCGCAATGGTGGGAAGTCCATTCGCAAACAGGAACAGACAGATTATAATTACAGCGAATATAGAAGCAAGGGCCGTGACTAAGAAGACACAGCCCATGCTCTTTTCTCTGAGTTTATTCATCGGCTCACCTCAGAAAATGTTTGATCTGTTGTCGATCACTTTTAGGCAACTTCCGACCAGTTGGTCAGTTCGCCCATGTAGATCCCCTTGACCTGCTCGCTTGTGAGTCCGGTTACAGTGCTTTCGTTGTTGACGATTACAGCAATACCATCATTGGCAATGACTGTGCCGACTACACCCTGCTCCAGCTCGCTGTCCTTCAGGGCACGGGAAGCCATACCGATATCCGAAGTGCCGGCGATGGCATCATTTACACCAGTGGTGGAGTCGCTCTGCTGCAGCTCGATGGTTACATCGGGGTTCAGAGCCTCATACTCTTCCTTCAGCACCTGCATTACAGGAGTTACAGAGGAGGAACCGGATACGGTTACAGTACCGGTCTTGCCGGAGGGAGTGTAGGAACCGCTATTTTCAACGCTGATGTAGCCTTCCTCAGCTACAATGGCCTGACCCTGCTCGCTCATGATGAAGTTTACAAAGTCCTGAGCGGTCTCGCTGAGGCCTTCCTTGGTGGCGATGTTGAAGGGACGGTATACCTTATATGTACCGTTGTTGATGTTGTCTACGGTAGCTGCTACGCCATCGATCTCCAGAGCCTTAACTGTGTTGTCCAGGGAGCCCAGGGAGATGTAGCCGATGGCATCGGGGTTGCCGGCTACGGTGGTCATAACAACCGAGGTGCTGTTGGAGATCTCAGCGGACTGGGTGATGGCATCGTTGCCGTCAGCGTCCTCAATGCCGAAGAGCTCTACGAAGGCGCCGCGGGTACCCGAACCATCTTCACGGGTTACAACCGAGATGGGGTTGCCGGCGGTGCTGTTGTCAGCGGTGGAACTGTTTTCGTTGCTGCTGCAGCCGGACAGAGCGCCTACTGCCAGAGCGGCACACATAAAGATTGCTGCGAACTTTTTCATATTGTTTTACTTCCTTTCAGCTGTCTTTGTTTAGCTTTCAGTCGTTATTTTAAGGCTGATGCGTTACATCTGAAACAGGAGCTGTGTTAAATCTGTGTAACATAGTCTGTAACATGGGACTTTTTTTGTTAAATCCCCGCTTTTGTGATATAATAGCCGCAAAACAGCTCAGCATTCCGGCAGCCGGACAACTGCGCACTCTGCCTGTCCCCTGTCCGGCTGACCGATGAGCCATTTCGCTTCTGCTCTGTGACAAAACCGGAGCACCGGCGGCAGAGAGGTGAGAATATTGCGGATGACAAAGAAACTGCCGGACGGCAGCTATGAGCTGACCGATCCCGATCAGCTCCGGGAGGCGATCCAGCGGCTGGGGCAGGCCGAGGACGCCCTGGAAAGCCTCAGTGAACAGTACCATGCCATGGAGGCCAAACTGGAAGCGGAGCGCAGCCGGGGACGCGGCACCCGTTCGGTGACCTTCAACCGGATGCTGGCAGAAAAACTGATGCTCAGTGGAATGCTGGAACGGTTCCGGTTCCATGGCGTGGAACTGTAAAGGGACAGTTCCATTTTTCTGGCGGATTGCAAAATCCGGCGGCATCTGTTACCATATTAGACAGAGAGTGAGGTGGATAAGATGGAAATTCGTGAATCCGCAGAGGATTACCTGGAGCGTATCCTGATGCTCAATAAGAGCATGGGACAGGTCCGGGCCGTGGATATTGCCAACCTGATGAATTTCTCCAAGCCGAGTGTCAGCATTGCGCTGAAAAAGCTGCGGCAGAACGGCTATGTGAATATTGATGGCGGCGGTTATATCACCCTGACTGAAAGCGGTCTGGAGATTGCGGAACGGGTATTTGAGCGTCACCGGCTGATTTCCCAGCTGCTGATGGCCCTGGGCGTGGATGAACAGACTGCCAAAGAGGACGCCTGCCGTGTGGAACATGATCTGAGTGTGGAATCCTTCGAAGCCATCAAGGAATACTGCCGGAAAAACCTGCAGATCCAATAAATTCTGATTCAGATTATTTACACTTCGGATATGGAATGGCGATTTTCCTGTGTTATGATGATCCCAGACAGCCGGATCACGGCAGGAATCGAAAAGGTTCTTTCGGAGCGGAATTACCAGATGCTGCTTGCCGGAACGGATAATACACCGGCGAAGGAAATAGAGTATATGCGTCTGTTCGAGAATTATCCGGTAGACGGGATTATTCTTGTGGGAACGATGATCACGGCGGAACACCGGAGATTTCTGAAAGAATCGAAAGTACCGGTGGTTGTGATTGGTCAGCATACGAAATATGCGAACTGTATTTATCATGATGATTACGGCGCAGGGGAGGCCATGGGATGTGCGGTTGCGGCAAAGAGCCGGAAAGAGATTGCATATATCGGAGTATCAAGAGAAGATAAAGCAGCTGGAGCGGCCAGAGAAGATGGATTCCGGGAAGGTCTGAAAAGGTCGGGAAAAGAATTAAAAGACGGATATTATAAGGTGGCGGAGTTCACGACAGAATCCGGATATGAAAAGGTTCTGGAATTATTGAATGAAAAACATGACATCGATATCATATCATGCGCCACTGATACAATCGCAGCCGGGGCAATCGAAGCGATTCATACTTATGCCGGAAGTCAGATTCCGAAGAATGTAGAAGACACAGGATCCAGATTCCGTTATATATTAGAAAATACATCGATTCAGGTTACCGGATTTGGCGATAATCAGCTTTTAAAGGCGGTAACAGGTGGAATACCAACAGTGCATTTTGGCTATAAGACCAGTGGAATCCGGGGCGCAGAACTCCTGTTGGATGTAATAGAAAGGGATGAAAGCATTCCGGTAGAGATCAAACTTGGATTCCGGCTCGCTAACATTGATGATCCGGAAGAAAATATAGAAGACTAAGAGATGCCGGAGCAGAAAATCAGTGTGCAAAATGTGTAAATAGATTCCGAATCAGTCAAAAACAACAGAATTCGTGCAAACCGCACAAAATCGAATAGCAAATATCAGTAAAAATGCCATCTTTACAAATGGCATTTTTTTCTTATTATAAAATCACAAGATGTGAAAACGATTACACATAGAACGAGGAAGGAGAGTTAATATGGATTACAGAAAGACCGCACAGGACATCCTGGATTATGTCGGCGGAAGTAAGAACATTGCATCTGCAGCACATTGTGCAACGAGACTGCGTCTTGTCATTGCAGATAATAAGAAAGTAAGTAAAGAAGCACTTGAAAATGTTGATGGGGTAAAAGGAGTCTTCGAAGCATCGGGACAGCTTCAGATTATCCTCGGAACCGGTACGGTAAATAAAGTATTTGCCGAGTTCATCGACATTGCAGGTATCACGGCAAGCTCAAAAGCAGAGGCAAAAGAGGCAGCTGCAGAGAAGCAGAACTGGTTCATGCGTGCGATCAAGCTGCTTGGTGATATCTTCGTACCGATCATTCCGGCCATCGTAGCCAGCGGTTTCTTAATGGGAATCATGAACTCACTTGATTTTATGAATAGCAACGGATTCCTCCATATTAATACACACAGTTCGATTTATGTATTTGCGAATCTGTTCAGTAACATTGCTTACACATTCCTGCAGATCCTGATCGCATTCTCAGCTGCAAAAGCATTCGGTGCGAACCAGTATCTTGGCGCAGTTATCGGTATGATCATGATCCATCCGTCCCTGCAGAACGCCTACA
>ERZ857521.1555-NODE-1555-length-26434-cov-3.515069_pt1 | contig 26434 bp, 29 predicted proteins | sample MGYA00519701_ERZ857521 | MGnify/ENA primary metagenome ERZ857521 (study PRJEB31778, sample SAMEA3449346) | human gut metagenome | biome: human gut; feature: human-associated habitat; material: faeces | place: United Kingdom | collected 2010/2012 ...
GCGTATCAAGCAGGCACCAGAGGTTTCATCGGTGTGCCCTTCAGAGGATTTTTAGGCCCTCCTTAGGAAACGGCAGATCTGACTAGAATACTGCGCCGCCGCTTAGCTTATATCAGTATAGCATGGCTTGCGAAAATATGCAACAGCTTCCGTATATATACAGAGCGGCTGACGGTGTGCTTCATAGACCCGACGAGCGATTTCTGGCGGCGTCTTAACAGCTTTCCGGGTCCCGGCCCATCCTGCCAGCTTCGTTGTGTACGGGGCCGATGGAGTTTTTCTAAGCAAACAACCGGGAGGTCTTCCCTCCCGGCTGCTTGATGAATTATTTCGTGCGCTCAGTGAGGCTTTCCGCCAATGCGGTCAAAAAGCCCTCCCGGTCCAAGTCGGACACGGCGGAGACCGCCTGTTCCGTCAGCTCATGGATCAGCTTGCCGCAATCGTCCAGTCCCAGCAGGTCCATATAGGTGACCTTGCCCTCGTCCTTGTCAGAGCCGATGGGCTTGCCGAATTCGCCGGCATTTCCGATGACGTCCAGCATATCGTCCCGGATCTGAAAGGCCAAGCCCAGCTTGTCGGCAAAGGCGATGGCCTGCTGCCGCATGGTCGCCGGCATCCCCGACGCCACGCAGCCCAATTCCGCCGCCGCCGAGATCATGACCCCGGTTTTCAGCCGGTACATCCCCGTCAGCTCCTGTTGGGTGGATACACCGCACAGGGTATCGATCACCTGACCGGCCACCATACCGTCGGCGCCGGCGGCGTGGGACAGCACCCGGATGGCCTCCACCCGGCTCTCCGCCGACATACAGGGGGCCTCGGCAATAAGCCGAAAGGCCTCCGGCTGGAGGGCATCCCCCGCCAGCACCGCCAGCGTCTCGCCGTAGGCCTTATGGCAGGTAGGCTTTCCCCGCCGCAGATCGTCGTCATCCATACAGGGCAGGTCGTCGTGAATGAGGGAGTAGGTGTGGACCAGTTCCAGCGCACAGGCATAGGGCAGAGCCAGATGCCAGTCTATCCCACCCAAACGGGCCATCTCCAGCGTCAGCACCGGGCGGATGCGCTTGCCGCCGCCCAGAAGGCTGTACCGCATGGCCTCCTGCAATCTTCCATAGGGCTTGTCAGTGGAGAAAAGTCCCTCCAGATACTGCTCAATGGCCGCCTGATAGGCGGCATATCGGGTGTAAAAATCCATGGTCATTCCTCGCTTGCAAATTCCGTTTCCACCGGAGCGCCGTCGGGGCCCTTCATCAGCCGCACCACCTGCTGCTCCGCCTGATCCAGCTCCGTGCGGCAGGCTGCCGCCAGCCGGGTCCCCTCCTCAAACAGGGACAGGGACTGGCTCAGAGGCACGTCCCCCTTTTCCAGCCGGGTGACGATCTCCTCCAGCCGGGTCATATTCTCTTCAAAGGTCTTGTCTGCCATCACGCTTCCTCCTTTTCCGTTACTGTGCAGCGCAGGCCGCCCTGCGCCAGCCGCAAATGAATGGTATCCCCGGACTGCACCTGCGCCGCCGTCCGCAGCACTGCGCCGTCCTCCGTCCGGGCCATGGCGTAGCCCCGGCCCAGCACCTTCAGGGGGCTCAGGGCATCCAGCTTGGCCGCCAGTGCCGCAAAGCGCCGCTGCTCCTCCTGCCACTGGGCATTGGCCGCCGTCAGCAGCTTCTGCTGCACATAGTCCAGCTGGAGCCGCTTATCCTGCACAAAGGCCAGCGGGTCTGTCAGCACCCGCTTCTCCGCCAGTGCCTTCAGCCGCCGCTCCTGCCGCTCCAGCCCGTTCAGCGTCCCCTGCGCCATACGACTGCGGAAGCTGTCCAGCCGCTGCAGCAGCTCCGCCATGTCCGGCACGGCGATCTCAGCGGCGTTGCTGGGGGTGGAGGCCCGGCGGTCCGCCACGAAGTCGGCAATGGTCACATCCGGCTCATGGCCTACGGCGGAGATCACCGGGATCTCTGAGGCGTAGATGGCCCGTGCCACCCGCTCGTCGTTGAAGGCCCACAGGTCCTCCATGGAGCCGCCGCCCCGGCCGGTGATGAGCACGTCCGCCAGCTTCCAGCGGTTGGCGTAGCGGATGGCCCCTACGATCTCCGGCGGAGCCTCCACACCCTGCACCCGCACCGGCAGCAGCAGCACCCTGGCAATGGGGTAGCGCCGCCGCAGGATGCGGATCATGTCGTGGATCGCCGCCCCGGCGGAGCTGGTGACGATGGCGATGCGCTGGGGATATCGGGGCAGAGGCTTCTTGTGTCCCTCGTCGAACAGTCCCTCCCGGTACAGCTTGTCCTTCAGCTGTTCAAAGGCCACATACAGATCCCCCACGCCGTCCGGCGACAGCTGGGAGCAGTAGAGCTGATAGGCCCCGTCCCGTGGAAACACGCTGATGCGGCCATAGGCGATGACCTGCATCCCGTTCTCCGGCCGGAACCGCAGCTTCATGGCGCTGCCCTTGAACATGACGCACCGCAGAGCGCCCTCCCCGTCCTTCAGGGTGAAGTAGTGATGCCCGGAGGGGTATATCTTATAGTTGGACAGCTCCCCCCGGATGTAGATGCCGGAGAGCTGAGGGATGCCGTCGATGACGTTTTTGATGAAGCCGTTGACCTCCGATACGGTATAGATCTGGCCTTCCATCGCTTCCTCCTTCCGCAGAATACAGTGCAGGCAGAGCAAGCGCACCTGCTCTGCCTGTGATGTGTCAGTCCTTGACCTCTTCCCGCAGGAAGCTGGCCAGAATGCCGTTGATGAATTTCACCACCTCGGCGGGCTCGTACTTGCCGGCGATCTGCACCGCCTCGCTGATGGCCACACCGTGGGGGATATCCGGCATATACAGGATCTCATACATGGCCACCCGCATGACGGCAGAGGCCATCAGAGGGATGCGCTCGAAACGCCAGCCCTGTGCGTACCGGGCGATGTAGTCGTCCAACTCCGCCGCATGGTCCGCCACGCCCGCCACCAGACGGCGGATATACTGCGCCTGCTTGGCGTTGGGGGCATCGGCGTACAGCCCGCACTCCGGCGCCAGCTCCGCAAAGCACTCCGGCGCCAGCCGCCGGTCCAGAAACTCCCCCACCGGGAGGTCCGTAAAATTCCATTCATACGCCAGATGGGCGGCGATCTCCCGTGCCGTGTTGCGTGTCATACCCGTTTCGTCCTTTTCTCTCGTATCCTATGTCTGCTCAGTCGAAGCTGATGCCGCCCACATGGACGTTGACCGCCTTCACCGGGAAGCCGGTCATGCCCTCCAGCGCCGAATAGACGGCGTTCTGGACCTTCTGAGCCACCTCAGCGATGGCAAAACCGTAGCGGATCATGAGAAACAGGTTCACCACCACGCCGTCCTCGGCCATCTCCACCCGGACGCCCTTGGCGGTCATCTTCTTGCCGCCCACCAGATCCGCCATATTGGCGTTGAGCAGGCCGCCCACGCCCTCCGTCTCCAGCGCCACAGAGCTGGAGATGGACGCCACCACATCCTCGGAGATCTGGATGGTACCCATGCTCTCCTGACGGGTGATATACTCTTTATTTTCAGCCATAGCAATCTTACTCCCGTTCTTTTGGTATATTCGAATCATTGGTATTATACCATCGGCAGCGGGAAAATACAACCACTAATTTGCCTCCATGATCTTGATCTGCTCCGGGGTGTAGTCCGTCTCGTTGACCACAATGTCCTTGATGCGAGCCACGTCCGCCGTGTTCAGTCCCGTCTCCGGAGCCGCCACCACCACGCTGACGCTGTCCTCCCCCATGAACACCACGCAGTCGGCGTAGCCCTTGGCCGTCACCAGACTCTCGATCTGGGACTCGGCCACCGTGTACGACGCCAGCACCTGCAAGGTCCGGGATGCCTCGTTGAGAACACTCTCCTCGGCGTTTTCGTCGCTCTCCGCCTCCTGCAGCATATGGATGGCGTTGTCCCGTGCCTGCTTGCGGCTGAGCCGTGCCGTGGCGAAATAATCGTCCTCCGCCGGGGCCGGATCCCCTGCCGTCTCCTCATTGGCGTTGACCAACTCCGACTGGCCCAGCACCTTGTTGTCCTTGACGCTGTCGCTGTACCGCCAGTTCATGTACACCGCACCGCACACCAGCAGCAGTACCGCCGCCGCCACACCTCGCCGTTTCCACACCGTTTTCATGTCCGTCCCTCCTGTTATTGTTCCCATTGCACCACTGTGATCTTCTCCGTGGACAGCCCCGTCAGCGCCGCCACGGCCTCCGTCACCGCCAGACGCACGGCACTGCTGCCGGCCCCCTGACACACCACCACCGCTCCCTGATACACCGGGTAGTCCTGCCGGGTCACCAGCGCCTCCTGCCAGCCGCTGCCCCGGTTCACCGTCACCGGCTGGCTCCGCTGCCGCAGACTGCCCTCCTCCTGCTCCAGATCCATGTCCTGGGCCAGCTGGAGGTTGGGGCCGGTCTTTAAGCTCAGCATCACCTGTACCCGGCCCACGCCGCTCATTTTACCCAGCAGCTGGGCCATGCGCTGCTCTGTCTCCTCCAGCGAGTAGAGCTGGGTATCGTCGCTCGTCTGCCGCTCCTGTCCGCTGCTCTTGCCCGTGGGCAGAAGCAGCAGCAAAAGGCCCGCCAGCAGCACCAGCCCCACGGCCCGGTATTTCCGGAAGATATCCCTCAGCTTTTCCCTGTCCATCCCTCACTCCTCCGGCTGCCAGCTCTGGCGGGAGGCCGGGATACCCAGCTCCTGCGCCATGTAGTCCGACAGCACCTGATCCCTTTCCACGTCCAGCGACGCCCCATAGGGCAGGGGCAGGCCGTCCTCCGTGCGAACCTCCACCTGCACCCGGCAGTCGATGCCCAGCGACGCCGCTTTTTCCGATATATATGCGGCGGTGCGGTCGGCTATGTCCCCGGACAGACTGTCGGCGTAGGCCGCCTGATACGCCTCCGTCTGCCGGTCCATCTCCCGCTGATACGTCTCGTACCGCCACGTCAGTTCCTCCCACCGCACCCGCAGCAGTGGCTGCACCACCGCCAGCAGCAGGATCAGTCCTCCCGCCAGCCCGGCGATGCGGCGGATGGTCTCCCCCTTGGGCAGCATCGCCGTCAGCAGCGACACCGCCAGCGCCGCAGCGGTCAATCCCAGCAGCCACCCTTGAAGCATCTCCATCATGGCGTCACCACCAGAATGGCCGAGGAGATGGAGATGAGCAGCAGCAGGGCGCAGCTGCCGGTCATACCCAGCATCAGGCCGAACACGCCACCCAGCGCATCGATGAGCTTCGCCAGCTCCGGAGCGGCGGTCATCCCCGCCAGAAACGCCGTCAGCTTGTACAAAAGATACTGCACCCCCAGACGTACAAAGGGCCCCAGACACGCCGCCAGCACTCCCAGCAGGCCGAATACGCCGATGGCGTTCTTCACCACGCCCGCCCCGGCCAGCACACTGCCCGCCGCATCGGAGAGGATGCGTCCCACCACCGGCATGGCCCCTACGGCGGAGCGGGTCACCTGCACCGTCAGGGCGTCCGCCGAGGTACTGACGGCCCCGGACAGTGTCAGGTAGCCGGTAAACAGCACCAGTGAGCCCGTCAAAAGCCACGTCACCACCCGGCTGGCCGCCTTGGCGACGGTCCCCAGCCCGTGCCGGGGCAGCATGGCATCCGCCGTGGCCGCCGCCGCCAAAAAGTACGTCATAGGCAGCAGCAGTCCCCGGATGAGGGTAATGAGGGCATCGGCAAAGCACACGGCGATGACCTCGCCCCCTCCGGCGGCCACAGCGGCGGCCAGCGTCGGCAGCAACGCCTTGGAGAACACGTCCAATTCCTCGATGGTCTGGGTCCCCAGCCCCAGCAGGCTCTTCATGCTGCCCAGCGACAGCACCGCAATGGCCGCCGCCCCGGCCATGGGCAAAAAACGGCGCATGGGGCTCTCCGGGGTGCGAAGCACGGCATCCACCGCCCCGCACAGCAGCACCACCCCTAAGATCAGCACCGCTCCCCGCAGGTTCCCCCGCAGAGCCTCCCCCAGAAGAGTCGTCCCCTGCTCCAGCAGAGCGGCGATGCCGCCGGAGAAGTCCTTTCCCTCCAGCTCCTCCGCCGCCGGGGGAGCGGCGTCCGTCACCTCCTGCGGCAAGTCCGCTGCCCACGCAGGTACCATCGCCAGAAGCAGCAGGCACATCAGCCACACCGCCCTTACAGCAGCGACCGCAGCACCTCCCACGCCGCCTGCATCAGGGGCAGCACCGCCAGCAGCGCCCCCATGGCCCCGGCCATCTCCACCGCCGAGGCCATGGCACTCTCCCCGGCATCCCGGCACAGATCTGCGCCGATGCGGGTCACCACGGCGATGCCCGCCGTTTTCAGCAGCGGGAGAAACAGCGTAGAGGAGATCTCCACCGCCGCCAGCAGGTCCTCCAGAAAGGCCCATACCTCCCGCACACCACGGACGGCTGCCAGCGCCGCCGCCCCGCATACCGCCACGGCCAGCAGCAGCGCCAGCTCCGGCGTATGCTTTTTCAGCAAAGCGGCCAGCACAGCGCCCAGCAGTCCCAACGCCACGATCTGCCATACAGCCTCCATCTCTTATAACCCAAACAGCGTCTTGACCAGCTGGAACAGGTCGCTGATCTGCTGCACCAGCATCATCAGTACCACCACCAGACCGGCCAACGTGGTCATCATAGCCTGCTCCTCCCGGCCGCTGCGTACCAACAGCAGGTTCAGCACCGCCACCAGGATCCCCACCGCTGCGATCTTGAAAATCAGGTCCACATCCATTGCTCGTCCTCAAATCAGCAGGATCAGCAGCAGGCCCGCCCCGGAAAACAGCCCCGCAAACCAGAGCTTTTCCCGCTGGCGGCTCTCCTGCTCCAGTCCTTTCCGCAGTTCCGTCAGCTCCCCGGCGGCCCATGTCAGCTCACCCAATATCCTCTGCTCGTCCCCCTCCGGCTCCAGCCGCCGCAGGATACGGCCACCCTCCCCGGAGAGCGCCGCAAAGCCCTGCCGCCATGCCGCCGGAAGAGAGATGCCCTCCTCCAGCGCCGCCAGCACCGCTCCATAGTACGGTCCCGCCAATGGGCGCTGCCGCTGAGCCGCCAGCAGCCGGAGCAGACAAAGACACTGCTTTTGCCGCAGGTCAGCCGCTGCGCCGCCCATGCCGTCGAGTATTTGCACAGCCGAGGAATCGACTATGAACTGATTGATTTCTGCATCCGAACCGGTCGGCTCTATGAGAGCTATCCCCACCACAATGCCGTATTTGTCGGCAAGGATAAAGACGGTCAGCCCCGCTATGCCTGCCTGCGGGGAATCGGAACAGACTTCAAAGGGGAAGCGACGGGCAGCGATAAGCGATTTTCCTTTTCCATCCCCGCCGAGGAGTCGTCACAGGTGCTGTATCTGTTTGAATCGGCCATCGACCTGCTTTCCTTTGCGGCGATGGCGCAGGAGGACAGACTGCCGTGGAGGTCGCAGCACCTGTTGTCTCTGGCCGGTGTGTACCAGCCTAAGAAGAACTTGACGGAGCGGCATCTGCCGCTGGCTCTGTCTCAGTATCTTCGGGACCACCGGGAAATCCAAACCATTTACCTGTGTCTCGACAACGACCTTGCGGGCCGCAGCGCCGCCGATGCGATCCGGCAGCAGCTGGCAGGCAGGTATGTTGTGCTGGACGGCTTTCCTTGCCAGGGCAAGGATTATAATGATTGGCTTTGCCTGCGGAAGGGGCTGCCAATCACCAGAACAGTATCAAAACCAGAGAGGAGTATGGCACGATGAGCGAATATAAGGTTCTTATTACAGAGACATGGAAGCGGGCAGTTACGGTAGATGCCGAGAGCCGGGAGGAGGCGGAAGCAGCCGTGCGTTGCCAGTATAAAAACGGCGAATACGCTCTTGCATCGGTGGATTCTGATGGCGTCTCTTTTTCAGCACAGTATCCGGAGCAGCAAGTCGAATTGTCCTACGGAAAGCTGCGGGAGCTGTTTCGCAAAGCAGAGCGAGGCGGCATCCATGTGAGCGGGTATATCACCTTCCGTGCAGACAGCTTTTCTACAGCATACAGCGAGCGCTCCCGCACCTATGCGGTATCCAGCGATAACAAGGCATTTCAGCCCAACATGGGCGGTTATTCCATTTACGCCCGCTGTCTGGACGGGACGGACCCCTGCGTCCGACTGGAGCAGTATATGGCTGCGGAATACGGCGGAGAACGTGGGTGGAGCGTAGAGCGCTGCTATATGCTCCGGGAGGACTACGACCGGGTGATGACCCTTCCGGAGCGAGGCAGGGAGCGAGGACGATAAAGTAACACTCAAAATTATACCCGAAATTATAATACTTCACGGTATAACCTTAAATGAAAAACAGAGGGGGCTTGCGGTATATTGTGTGCCGGGATTCACGCTTGATTTTCCATAACGGATGTTCTTATCAGCAGGTACCCCCGGACGCACGCCCGCAGGGCGTGCAGGAATGTACTATACCAGCAAGCAACGCCTTTTGGGGACAAAAGGCAGCTTGACAGGGGCATCCCCTGTAACCCCTCGCCGCCAAGTGCGGCAATTTTGACCTTTGGAGGAACGGTAATGACCAAGCGAGAGATAGAGATCAAGGTGCGGCTGAACCAGAAGGAGGCGGAGCACCTGAACCGGCAGGTGGAGAAATGTCGCCTGTCCCGTGAAGCCTACCTGCGGCACCTGATTGCCGGAGTGGTGCCCCGTGAGGCCCCACCGCCGGAATACTTTGCCTTCATGCGGGAGCTGCATTATGTGGGCAACCTTCTCAACCAAATCGCACAGAAGGCCCATGTGCTGAATGTCATAGATGTCAAACGGTACGATGAGGGCAGCAAGCAGTGGGAAGCCTTTATCCGGGAGGTCACGGCGGCAGTCATCCTTCCGGCAAAACGGGAGTAGCGCTATGGCAACAACTTCCATTTGGGCCGTGAAGGGATGGCTGGGCAAAGTGGTGCTCTATATCGAGAACCCGGAAAAGACGGAAAATCCGCAGTTCTACCGGCAAAAGAATATGACCGATGTGCAGGTGCAAAATTTATCGGATGTCATTGACTACGCCGCCCGCCTGGATAAAACGACGGAGGCGCTGGACAGCGAAAGCGTCTCCGTACTGCGACAGCTGGTCAGCGGCATCAACTGTCTGCCCGCAACGGCACGGGATGAGATGCTGGCAGTCAAGAAGCGCTTCGGCAAGGAGGACGGTGTCGTCGCCTATCATGGGTATCAGTCCTTTGCCCCCGGTGAGGCTACACCGGAGATGGCCCATGAGATCGGTGTGAAGCTGGTCCGGAAGCTGTGGGGCGAGAAATATCAGGTGCTGGTTGCCACCCATTTGGATAAGGAGAATCATCTGCATAGTCATTTTGTGGTGAACAGCGTATCCTTTGTGGATGGCATCCGCTACCATCGTACCGGGAAAGACTACTACGAAATGCGGACAGTCTCCGACGAACTCTGCCGGGAATACGGCCTGTCCGTGGTGGAGAAGCCCCAGCCGGGAAAGGCAAAGCACTACGGGGAATGGCGGGCCGAACAGGAGCAGCGCCCCACATGGCGTGGCCTGATCCGCAGTGAAATCGATGGGCTGATCCGGGAAAGCGTCAGCGAAAAGCAGTTTTATTATCTGCTGCGCCAGAAGGGCTATGCAGTGAAGTTCGGCAAGGACATCTCCGTGCGCCCGCCCGGAAAGGAACGCTTTGTGCGCCTTGCCCGGAACTTCGGGGAGGCATACACCGAAGATGGGATACGGCGGCGTATTTTGTCCCAGCCCCTGCCGCAGGCTCCCCATCCGGAGGCTCCAAAAGAACGGAAGAAAGTCTATTCTATGGACAAGTGGCAGAAAGCACGGCAGATAACCGGCTTTCGGGCACTGTATCTTTATTACTGCTATAAACTCGGCGTGTTTCCAAAGCGCCGCCCGCAGAACCGGGCACGGCTGCATTTTCTCCTCCGGGAGGATCTGATAAAACTGAATAATATCTCACAGGAAGTACGGCTGCTCGCACGGCATCACATTGATACCGCCGAGCAGCTTGCTTTATATAAAAAGGAACAGGAGGTGCAGATCACGACCCTTTCCGCCCAGCGTCGGGCGCTGCAGAAGGCGCTGCGCACCAAGCCCGTCCGGGACAGCCCGGAACAGGCCGATGCACACAGGGCGCAGATTAGGGAGCTGTCTGAACGGCTCAAAGCGCTGCGCCGGGAGGTACATCTGTGCGACGACATTGCAGAGCGCTCCGGCGTGATGGCGGAGAAACTGAAAGCCGTCCGGGAGGACGAGAAAAATCAACAGAAGGAGGAACAGCAACATGAACACATCCGGTGACGCCGCCGAACAGGTCGTCCGGCTCAGTCTGGAAGGCGTGGAGGTGGCAGCCAAGATCACAGGCAGTGCGGCCAAGGAGGTATCGGCGCTGCTGATCGCCGCCCTGAAAAACCGGGACAAGAACAAGGTCAAGGGGCGGCAGCGTCTGACCGCCATGCTCCGCAGCGGCAAGGAATTGACCATCTTTACCGTCAAAAATCAGGACATGGCCCGTTTTGTGGCTGACGCCAAGCGCTACGGCGTGGTCTACTGCGTGCTGCGGGAGGCAAAGGGCAACCCGCAGGGCATCAGCGAGATCATGGTGCGTGCCGAGGATGCCGCCAAAATCAACCGAATCGTGGAGAATATCAAAATCGCCACGGTATCCGACCCGGAGGCCATCCGGGAGAACTTGTCCGGCAAGGAGAAAGAGGGTTCTGGCCAGCCGGTTCCGGAGCAGACGCATCCCCAGCAAAGCGAGGATGACCGGCTGCTGGATGAGATGCTTTCGGGTCCCGCCGACCGGCAGGAGACGCTTCGTGAAAACCCTACGGCGGCTCGCACGGAGCGCTCCCGTCCGTCCGAGCCTTCTTCCAAAACCAGAGAGAACTCCGAAGGGGCGTCTAAGGAGGCCCGCCCTTCCGTCCGGGAGGAGCTGCGGGAGATCCGGCGTGGACAGGAGGACGGCAGCATTCCCACCCAGCGGAACGAGCCGGAGCAGGAGAAAGGGCTGCAGCAGCCCATCCGGCATAAGCAGCCTCCGCAGAAGAAGCGGAGCAGAAAAAGTAAGGAGCGATAACGATGGCAAATTTTGACGATCTGTTCACCACCCCCGCTGCCCCGGAGCCGCCCAGCGCCCCGCCGCAGCTGACAAAGGAGGAATACGCCGCCAAGAAAAAGGCCGAGCGGGACGACCTGTATGCGCTGGCGGATGAAATGGCGCATGAGATCATGCAGGACGGAGACGCCTTCCGGGGCTTTCTGGATGTGCAGGCACGCTTTGACCGCTACTCGCCTACCAATGCCCTGCTGATCTACGCACAGAATGACAAGGCCACCCGTCTACGGGACTTTGACGGCTGGAAGAAACAGGGCGTATATGTCCGCAGGCATGAGACGGGCATTTCCATTTTGGAGGCCGGGGACAGTTATGTGACCGAGGACGGCCGCACGGGATATTATTATCATGTGAAAAAGGTCTTTGACATTGCACAGACGGATGCCAAACGCCAGCCGCAGATCCATTATGATGACCGCCTGCTGCTTTCGGCTTTGATTTCCAAGCGCCCGGTGCCCATTGAAATGGCGGAGAATGTCCCAAACGGTGCGGCTTATGATTACACCCGCAGAACGGTCGTTGTCCAGCGTGGCATGGACGGACAGGACCTGTTTCGCTGTGTGTCGCTGGCAATGGCCCGTGCGGAGCTGGACCAGACGGAGCACGCTGACCCGCAGGCGGATGCGTTCCGGGGCTATTGCGTCTCCTATATGCTCTGCCGCAAATATGGGGTGGATGCCCGTGGATACGATTTCAGCCGCCTGCCGGAATCACTGCGGGACGCCGATTCACAGACCATCCGCAGTGAATTGACCGACATCCGGGATACACTCCAGACCATGACCGGCAGGATGGAGCGGGCGCTGGAGCAGAGCCGTGCCGCCGCACAGAAAAATGTCAGAAAGGAGCGGTAAGCTATGGAGAAACCGAGCAAGCGAGTGCTGACCCTCGATCCGTACCAGCATGGAGTGGTCATTCATGCGCTCAATGAACTGCGAAATGACCTGATCCACGAGCAGCGCCCCACGGATATTGTGGATGAGGTGCTTGTCAAGACCATTGATGCGCCGAGCAAGTCCCGGAAGGGCAAATGCAGGGATGAACGGTAAACCCAAGAGCGTATGGTATCTGATGGGCCTGCTTCCTGCGGTGTGGCTGGGGCTGCTGGTGGCCCCGGCCGCATCCGGCGGACTTTTCGGGATCATCTGGCAGTTCCCTGCGGCAATGCAGCATCCGTTTCATATTATCTGGTGCGAGGACAGCGGAAAAGCTGTCCTCTTTTTTGTCGCTGCCTATGGCCTGCTGGTGGGAGCGCTGCTGTCCACCCGGCGCAACTACCGGCGTGGCGTGGAACACGGCTCCGCCAAGTGGGGCAGCCCGGAGCGGCTGAACCGGAAATACTGTGCCAAGCCACCGGAGCCGAACAAGGTGTTCACACAGCACATCCGCATGGGGCTGGACGGCCGAAAGCACCGGCGCAATCTGAACACGGTTGTGGTCGGCGGCAGCGGCGCAGGCAAAACCCGCAACTATGCAAAGCCCTGCCTGTATGAAGCGTGCCTGTCTCCGAAGGGGCCGTCCTTTGTCTGCCTTGACCCCAAGGGCGAGCTGCTGCGGGATTCCGGAGGACTGCTGCGGGAATCGGGCTATGATGTCCGGGTGCTGGACCTGCTGCACATGGAGAAAAGCCACTGCTATAACCCCTTCGTCTATCTGACCAATGATAACGAGGTACAGATGCTGGTGACGAATCTCTTTAAGGCGACAACGCCCAAGGGCGCACAGTCGCAGGACCCCTTCTGGGATTCCACCGCATCCATCCTTCTCTCGGCGCTGGTCTATTATCTCTATCACGAGGCCCCGCCGGAGGAACAGAATTTCCCGATGGTCATGGAGATGCTTCGGGCCGGAGAGGTCCGGGAGGACGACGACAGCTATCTTTCTCCGCTGGATGTGCTCTTTGAACGGCTGGAAATGCGGAACCCGGAGCATATCGCCGTGAAGTATTACAAGCAGTACCGCTCCGGCAGCGCCAAAACGCTGAAAAGCATTCAAATCACGCTGGCGTCCCACATGGAGAAGTTCAATCTGGATTCCCTCATTGCCCTGACGGCCACGGATGAGCTGTATTTGCAGGACATGGGTGAAAAACGGATGGCGCTGTTTGCGCTGATCCCCGACAGCGACACCAGCTTCAACTTTTTGGTGTCGATTCTGTATCAGCAGCTTTTCCAGCAGCTGTTTGACAGCGCCGACCATAAGCACGGCGGCAGTCTGCCAGTTCCGGTCCATTTCCTGATGGACGAGTTTGCCAATATCAGTCTGCCGAACGACTTTGAGATCAAGCTTTCCACCATGCGCTCCCGCAATGTGTTTGTGTCCATCATCCTGCAGAATATAGCCCAGCTGAAGGCGCTGTTTGAAAAGCAATGGGAGAGCGTGCTGGGGAATTGCGACGAACTGCTGTATCTCGGCGGCAACGAACAGGGGTCCCACAAGTATATCTCGGAACTGCTGGGCAAAGCCACGATTGACACCAACACCTACGGGAAATCGTCCGGGCGCAATGGAAATTACAGCACAAATTATCAGATCACGGGCCGGGAGCTGATGACGCCGGACGAGGTGCGGATGCTGGATAACCGCAAGGCGCTGCTGTTCATCCGTGGGGAATTGCCGGTCTGCGATGACAAATTCGACATCCTGACCCACCCGCTGGTGTCCCGCACCCCGGACGGCGGCGGGCTGCCCTATGTCCACGGCGGAACGGAGCAGGCCGTTGCGTCCATCCGTGTGGATGACTGGCAGTGGGGTCCCGACGAGGAAATTCCTGCGGCCGATCTATCCGAACAAAAGTTTGAACTACTGTCCAGTGAAGAACTGGAAGCGATTATTATGGAGGGAAATTATGATGAAGCATCCTGATAAAAGAAAATGTCTGCAAACCCGGCCCCTGCCGATGGGGAAAAAGAGCCGGGTATTTCTGGCGGTCTATTCCGCCGCTGTCCTCTGCGTGTGCTGTATGCCTGTGACGGCTTCTGCCGCAGGCGACCCGCTGACGGTCATCAACAACCTGTCCGACTTTATTTTCGGCGTGATCCGTGCGGTGGGGCTGATCCTTCTTGGCTGGGGCATTGTCCAGATCGGTCTGTCCTTCCAGAGTCACGACCCGTCCCAGCGCAGCAACGGCTTTCTCACGCTGGCCGGTGGCGTGATCGTGACGTTCGCCAAAGAGATTCTGGCGCTTATCACGGGCTGAGGGAAAGGAGGAACATCATGGGAAAATGCGAGTGCTATATCCATTCTCTCAAACAGGGCGAAAAGCACGTCCTGGGGGAAGCGAGGATCATCAAGCGCCTGGGCGACAACGACTATCTGGCGGAATACAACGGCGTGAGATGCCATGCGATTTTCAATCCATTTGTCGGGAAGTTCTTTGTGGACGACGTGTACGGGATCGTTCGCAAGTCCCCGGCAGACCGCACCCGATAAAAATGACAGCAAGAGGCAGGCGCAAAGCCTGTCTCTTGCTGCCGGGAAAGGAGAACGCAATATGAGTGACAACTGGGTCGTTCAGAATCTGGAGAACGCCCTTGCGACTTGGAACGAAAAGCTGGCGGAGATCTGGCAGCTCATCACGCAATCGCCGGAAACATTCAAGGGCGGCACCATCTGGAACGTGGTCCTGCTCATCCACGACACGATGCAGGCCATTGGCCTTGCGCTGCTGGTGCTGTTTTTTGTGGTGGGCGTCGTGAAAACCTGCGGCTCCTTCGCAGAGATCAAGCGCCCGGAGGCGGCGGTGAAGCTCTTTATCCGCTTTGCGCTGGCCAAAGCCGTCGTGACCTACGGATTGGAACTGATGATGGCCCTGTTCACCATTGTGCAGGGCGTTATTTCCTCCATCATGTCGGCAGCCGGGATGGGTGCAGCGCAGGAGACGGTGCTTCCCGCCGAAATCGTGACCGCCATTGAAAGCTGCGGCTTTTGGGAGAGCATCCCCCTCTGGGCGGTGGCGCTGATCGGTGGTCTTTTTATCACGATCTTGTCTTTTGTCATGGTCCTCACGGTATATGGCCGCTTTTTCCGTCTGTATATCTACACGGCCATCGCCCCGATCCCCCTTTCGACCTTTGCGGGGGAACCCAGCCAGCAAATTGGCAGGAGTTTTTTGAAATCCTATGCCGCCGTGTGTCTGGAGGGAGCCATTATCGTGCTGGCCTGCATCATCTTCTCCCTGTTTGCATCCAGTCCGCCCGCCGTTGATCCCAATGCGGCGGCAGTCACGCAGGTGTGGACGTATGTAGGAGAGCTGGTTTTCAATCTTCTGGTGCTGGTCGGGACGGTGAAAATGGCAGACCGTGTAGCGCGAGAGATGATGGGCCTTTAATTTGAATTTGAAAAGGAGAAAATACAATGATGCAGAACCATGTGATTTACAGTGACGATCCGCAGGCGGTGGAGAAGCTGCAGGCCAAACTCGACAAGCTGACCGCAATGCACGCCCGCATGAAGGAGATCAACGCCTATTTCCGCAAGCACGCCACGGCGCTGGGCTGCCCCGGCCTTTCGGATGAGGATGCTGCCAAGTTGGACAGGCGTGTGCAGGAGGGATATTCGTGGGAAAAGCAGCCGTATCCGTCCTATGTCCTCAGCGGCAACACGGCGGAGATGCGGCGGCTCCGGCAGCGCATTGAGGAGGTATCCCGGACGCAAAGCACGGAGTATGTGGGCTGGGACTTTCCGGGCGGCCGTGCCGAAGCGGACAAGGCGGATAACCGCCTGCGGCTGTATTTTGATGAAAAGCCCTCGGAGGAACAGCGGAGCAAGCTGAAGTGCAACGGCTTCAAGTGGGCACCGTCCGTGGGCGCATGGCAGCGCCAGCTCAACGACAATGCCATTCACGCCGCCGCACGGATGGGCTTTCTACGCCCGGAGAGCGGCGAAAGTCCCACGGCCATCCAGCCCAAGCGGCCGGTGAAAAATGCACCGGAGAGAGGATAATGGCTATGGAGATCAAAATCAACCGGGAGATACGGGACTACAAGGAGAATATCTTCTTCGGGCTGTCGCTGCGGCAGCTTATTTTTTCGCTGCTGGCCTGCGGGGTGGCAGTAGGCATCTATTTGGGTCTGCGGGATGCGCTGGGGACGGAAACGGTCAGCTGGCTGTGTATCCTCGGCGTAGCGCCCTTTGCCGCTATGGGATTTGTGAAATACCACGGCATGACGGCGGAAAAGTTTTTCATTGCATGGCTGCGGTCGGAATTTCTCGTCCCCAAGCGGCTGACCTTCCGGCCGACCAATTTGTATTGGGAAGCTATGCAGGAACAGCGCAGACAGGAAAAGAAGCACTCCGCCGTAAACTTTGGTGCATTTGCCCCGAAGTTTACAACGGCACATGGAGCAAAAAGGAGGTGCAGCAAGAAATGCTAAAAAAGTTAAAAGAGCTGCTTCGCAGGGACCCGGAGCAGTTCCGTATTCCCCGCAGCGTGCAGGAGGTGATCCCCATCCGCACAGCCTGGAAAAGCGGTATCTTCCTTGTGGGACCGAACCGGTACAGCCGCACATGGCAGTTTTCCGACATCAATTATGCGCTGGCCGGTGAGGAGGATCAGAAATCCATGCTGCTGGGATACAGCGGCCTTCTGAATCTCTGCGACAGCAATGCGTCCACAAAGTTCAGCGTTGTCACCCGGAAGCTCAACCGCCGTGATTTCGAGGACTACATCATGATTCCCTACGCAAACGACGGACACGACCACTACCGCAGGGAATACAACGCCATGCTGCTGGAAAAGGCGTCTCACGCCAGTGGGATGATCCGGGACCTGTATATTACCGTAACGGTTACACGCAAAAGCTACAAGGATGCCGAGAGCTATTTTGTCCGTGCCGGAGCGGAGTTTACGCTGGCGCTCTCCCGTCTTGGCTCCCGCTGCACAGAACTGGACATGATGGGCCGCCTGCGTCTCCTGCACGGCTTTTATCGCCACGGTGAGGAGGCAGACTTTCACTTTGACCCGGCGCTGTCCATGAAGCTGGGCCACAGCTTTCAGGACTATATCTGCCCGGACAGCTTTGAATTTGACCGGGACCACTTCCGCATGGGCGACCGCTATGGCCGGGTGCTGTTTTTGAAGGATTACGCCGCCTATCTGCGGGATGATATTCTCTCGGAACTTTCCGGTATCGACCGGCCCATGATCCTCTCCATTGATGTGGTGCCCATTCCTATGGACAAGGCCATCCGGGACAGTGAGAGCCGTCTGCTGGGCGTGGAGCGGAACATTGTGGATTTCCTGCGGAAGCAGCAGGCCAACAACAATTTCTCCGGCACGGTTCCCTATGACATGGAAAAGCAGCGAGCGGAGATGAAGGAATTTCTGGATGACCTGACCATCCGTGACCAGCGGATGATGCTGGGGATGCTGACGCTGGTGCATACGGCGGACAGCAAGGAGCAGTTGGATGCCGACACCGATTATATTATGAATGCCGCCACCGGAAGAATGTGCCAGATGGCAACACTTCGCTTTCAGCAGATGGACGGACTGAATACGGCGCTGCCCATCGGTGTGCAGAAGCTGGATATTCTGCGTACCTTCACCTCGGAATCTCTGGCAGCGCTGATGCCCTTCCGGGTGCAGGAGATCATGGAGCCGGGCGGCATCTATTACGGGGAGAATGCCATCTCCGGCAATCTGCTGCTGTGCAACCGGGCCAATCTGCTGAACCAATCCACCATTATTACCGGCGTTCCCGGCAGCGGCAAGTCCTTTTCAGCCAAGGAGCTGATCACGTTTCTTGCGCTGGCCACGCAGGACGATATTCTCGTCTGTGACCCGGAGCGGGAGTATTATGCGCTGGGGCAGGCGCTGGGCGGCGAGGTCATCCGCATTGCGGCGGGAAGTCCCGACCATATCAACGCTATGGACATGGTGGAGGGCTACGGCGACGGCGGCAATCCCGTGGTGGACAAATCTGAGTTTATTCTGTCCCTCTTTGAACAGCTGGACCGGGGCGGCATCGGCCCTCTGCAAAAGAGCATCATCGACCGGTGCGTGGATGCCGTGTATGCGGCCTATAAGCGGGGCGGGCCGGTCCCGACGCTGTGCGTTCTGCGGGAGAAGCTGCTGGAGCAGCCGGAGGAGGAAGCCCGTGATCTGGCATTGGCGCTGGAGCTGTTCACCACTGGCAGTCTGGATGCCTTTGCCCATGAGACGAATGTAGACACGCAAAACCGCATCGTTATCTATGACATCATGGATCTGGGGCGGCAGCTGAAAACAATGGGGCTGCTGATCATCACGGACGCTATGCTGAACCGTGTGACGGAGAACTGGCGCAAGGGCAAGCGGACACACCTTTTTATAGACGAATTCCATGTGGTCTTTCAGAATCCGTACAGTGCGGATTTCTTCGATTCCGCATGGCGGCGCTTCCGCAAGCGTGGGGCCTACCCCACCGCCATTACGCAGAATGTGGAGTATCTGCTGGACAGCGTGCAGGCCAGCACCATGCTCTCCAACTCCGAAATGCTGATTCTGCTGAATCAGGCACCCAGCGACCGGGAGAAGCTGGCGGCGCTTTTGAACATCTCCCCGGAGCAGACCAGCTATATCACCAACGCACCGGCAGGCTGCGGCCTGCTGCGCTATGGCGGCGCACTGGTGCCCTTCAAAAATCAGTTTCCGAAGGATACGGAACTGTACCGCCTGATGACCACGAAACCGGACGAGAGCATTATTGTAGGAGGTAAGACAAAATGAGCGAGTTGAAACTGACGCAGCACCCGGAAATCACAGAGCTGCTTTCGGTATTGGAACAGAACGGCCTTCACAAAGAGCAGGACGAGGTGAAAAGCCTTGCCACCTATATTGACGAGATGGAAGGTCAGTTATCCGCCATGAATGAGGAACTGATGCAGATGCACCGGGAAATTAGCACCATTCGGGATAGCTCCCTGAAGGTTCGGTGTGAAAAGCTGATTTCCGGTGCAGAAAAACAGCTTTGGCAGGCAGTAACAGCCATTAGGACGGTCAAGGATAACTGCCTTTGTATGGCGAGAAATGCGATGGACACTTTTAAGGCAAATGGCAAGGCGGCCCTGCGCCGTGCGGTCTTTGCCATGAAGATTCCCAGCACGTTGGCCCTGCTGCAAGATATGTTGGAGCGGCAGGCGGCAAGTGCCCAAAAAACAGCCGAGCGCCTGGGCGACATTCAAGCGGAATTGCAGGAGGCCGGAACCCATATACAGCGGGCGGGCCGCACGCTGCTCGGAAGGCCAGAACCAGAAGATGCCGAGTATGAACAAAATAAAGGTCTGCTTGGCAAGGCGCAGACCTTTATGGGACGAATGTGTGACAGCCTTTCAAGTATGGCTGCCCGGACAGCGCAGCTGGTGGACCGGTTGACCGCTGAGCGGGAAACGCTGGATTCCCGCCACTCCGTCAAAGAAGCGCTTCGGGACCTGCAAGCGGAGAAAAAGTACGGGGAGGATTTCCCTGCTCCCGCTGAACCGATTCGGTAAGGGGGCGCAATGGCAGACCTGAAAACAAGAAAGGCCGTTAAGGGAACTGTTAAGACCATTGACCGTGCGGCGGTTGCCGCTGAGCGCCTGAAGTCTGCCGCTGTCCGCACAAAGAATGCTGCCGAGCGCAGCGCTACTCCTGCGGAGACTTCTTCGCAGGAGTACGGCGCTCAGAAGCTGGAGCGCACGGCGCAAAACACAGTTTCCGAGTTGGACTTTCAATTCCGGAAGCGGGGGCGCCGTGGCTTTTCTGATGCACGGCGAAATGCGGACAAGGCAAGGGCACAAATGCAAAAATGCAGGGACGTACTGGGAGAAAACAAGTCGAAGAAAGCAGTGCAGGCTCCTCATACGCCCAAGCCCGCAAAAACGGTGCGGACAGGTGCTCGCCCCATGCAGCGGACCGGCCGCATCGTCATAAAGCCACCTGTCGGTTCCGGAGCGGCGCAGGTGGCCAAGGGTGCCGCAAAGACGGCACCAAAGGCGGTGCAGACGGTCAAGGCTGCCGCAAGGGCCGCTGTCCAGACAGTCCAGAGCACTGCCAGGGCGACAGTCTCCGCCGCAAAAGCGGCTATCGCCGGGACAAAGGCTGTCATCGCCGCTATCACAGTGGGCGGATGGGCAGCGGTGGCAATTATCCTCGTTCTCTGCGTGATTGGGCTGATTGCCAGTTCCTGCTTCGGCATCTTCTTCTCCGGCGAGGACAGCGGCACGGGACAGACCATGCGGCAGGCCGTGCAGGAGATCAACGTCGATTATCAGTCGCAAATCGACACCACAAAGGCAGGCAGCACCTATGACGAACTGGAAATGTCCGGCTCCCGTGCGGTGTGGCCGGAGGTACTGGCTGTATATGCGGTAAAAACCACTACCGACCCCGACGATCCGCAGGAGGTCGCCACGGTGGACGATGCCAAGAAAGCCATCCTCAAGGATATTTTCTGGCAGATGAACGAAATATCTTCCCGCACGGAGAGCAAAACCGAGGAAGTCATCACAGAAACCGACGACGGTCATGGGAACATTGTGGAAACCACTACGACGGCCACACGCACCTACCTTTATATTACGGTCAGTCACAAGACCGCCGTGGAAATGGCAGACCGTTTCAGCTTTAACGCCGACCAGCGGCAGCAGCTTTCCGAACTGCTTGACGAAGAAAACCGTGAGTTGTGGTCGTCCGTTCTCTACGGCATCTATACCGGGGATGATGCCATCGTCACGGTGGCGCTATCGCAGGTCGGAAATATAGGCGGCGAACCGTACTGGTCGTGGTATGGCTTCGGAAGCCGTGTGGAATGGTGTGCTTGCTTTGTCAGCTGGTGCGCCGACCAGTGCGGCTATATCGACACGGGTGTCTGCCCGAAATTTGCCGGTTGCGGAAATGGCGTGCAGTGGTTTCAGGAGCGTGGGCAATGGATGGACGGCTCCGACGAGCCTGCCCCCGGAATGATCATCTTCTTCGATTGGGACAACACGGGCGGCTCCGGCCCCCAAGACGGGGAGGCGGACCATGTGGGTATCGTCCAGAAGGTGGAGGACGGAATCATCTACACCATCGAGGGTAATTCCGGAAACCTTTGCCGGGTGAACCGCTATCCTGTGGGACAGTATGAAATCATGGGCTACGGTGTTCTGCGCCCGTAGCCGTGAAAAAAGAAAATGGTGTCACCCTTCCGGGTGGCACCATTTTTAATAAAAGCAGCACTGCAAACGAATTGACGATAACGCACGAAACAGTATAATGAATTTGTAATAAACTCGCAAGGATGAAAAGCGTTTGTGAATTTCGCAAATTTATCCCATTTGCGAAGCAAATCCTCTTTAACCATCTACATTATATCGACCTTTATACCGGTTGTCAATGCCCCAACAGGGGGTATTTAGCAAAAATCTCATACAAATTACAAATACATGTCATAGTTATACCTGGTTCAAGAGCATTTGTACGAGAACGCATCGATCAAAATCAAAGATGTGAGCAAAATTCGCCGTCAAAAACATCGTCAAGGAGGAAATCAATATGCCAAGGCGTGGAGAAAATATTTACAAGCGCAAGGATGGACGCTGGGAGGGACGGTATATCCGGGGCCACTCGCCCTCCGGCCGTGCCGAGTACGGCTATGTTTATGCCAGCAGCTATCGGGAGTGTCGTGCAAAACGGCAGCAGCGTCTGGAATCCCTTCAAGAGCTGCCGATGAAAACTTCCTCACTCACGCTGGATCAGACTGCGGAGCGGTTTCTTGCGGACAAGCAGGATAAGCTGAAGCAGTCCACGCTTGCCCGGTATGCCTATATTTTGGAACACTATATCCTGCCCGCTTTGGGAGCGGTGCTTGTCTGCCAGCTGACGGCGAATCAAATTTCTGATTTTCTTCTCCGCCTGCAAAAAGGCGGTCTTTCCGGGAAAAGCGCCAGAGATGTGGGTGTGCTCGTAAAGTCCATCCTGAGATATAGCGCCAAAAAGCTGGACTGCACCAGTCCGGGGCTGGCCGTGGAGCTGCCAGCATACCGCCGAAAGCAAATCGACATCTTCTATCCGGACGAGATCCAGCGGCTGGCGCAGAAAATCATGGACAAGCCGACGACCGCCGGTATCGGCATTTTGCTGACGCTGAATACCGGCTTGCGTCTCGGGGAACTGTGCGCCTTACAATATAAAGATATTGACCTGCGAAATGGGGTGCTCCATGTCAGCAAAACAGTGCAGCGTATCCGCAGCGGGGAACGCACTTGCTTGATGGTGCTGCCACCCAAAAGTGACAGCGCTCGGCGTACTATCCCCTTGCCGGGGGACATGGCTGCCCTCTTAAAAAAGATCATCCAGTCCCATCCTAACGGAGAAAACTATCTCCTGACCGGGAAAAGTGCGCCGATGGAGCCACGGACGATGCAGTATCAATATCGGGCCTGGCTGAAAGCCGCAGGTGTCCCATACCGAAATTTTCATGTGCTGCGGCACACGTATGCCTCCCGCTGTGTAGAGCGAGGGGTAGATGTCAAGAGCCTGAGCGAGATGCTGGGCCATGCGGATGTCCGCACCACGCTGCAGGTCTATGTCCATTCTTCCTTGGAGCACAAAATGCGGGTGATCCAGAGTATTTGCTTCCTTGCACCGGCGCTGACAACAGAAGTTACGCCGTCACCGTCTCCGTCAGTTTTTCCGGAAACGCCCCAATACCAACAGCTTTTGGCGGCTCTATCGCAAATGGGATAAATTTACGAAAACCTGTTTCCGAAGCACCTATTATAGCATTCCCTTGATAACCAAGTTGATACTGGAAAATAGAATAATCGAATCCGATGATGCTGCACGGCGGTCATCCGAGCTGGAAACGGCCAGGTGATTGCCCTGAAGGAAAGGGGTGCGATTCCCCATGCGGTCGGCACTGTAAGCGCAAGGATATGATCGAGGCGGGAAACCACTGGGACGAAAGTCCGTCATTGCGAGAAAGTCGTGAGAAGACAGATCATAAACGCAGAGAGTATCTCATGGCGCAAGTCAGTAGAATTGTGTAGTTAGGACTCAAAGGCAGCGGGCGCTCTCTCCGTGGTGCTGATATGGCAGAAGTGTACGCTGATGACCCGGTATGGGTTTATCAGCGCTTTTTTTGTCATGAATCATTAAGGAGGTGTGCCCATGGGTAAAGTAGCAGGTGCGCAAAATTTTGACGGAGCGAATTGGTACGAGCAGCACATTGCCAAAAGAACACGGGATGCATTGGCTGAGCAGGACCGCGCTTTTGCGGAAAAACACGCAGGCGACAGCCTGGATCAGCTGGCGGCCTATCTCCGGCGCTGCGCCGGACATTGGGGAAAGTCCCCTGCCCCCATCGAGATCGTCGGTGGCAGTTACATCGCAGAGCGCTTTGGCGATTGGAAAGATGCGCTGAGAGCCGCCCATTTGAATCCTATATACAAAAAACCCCGCAATAGAGATTGCGGGCGCTATCAAAACGAAAAGAATATCCAAATTCAGCTGCATCGGAGCGAGCGTGACGCTAAACGGGCAGCACGGGTTGAGCGAGTCAAGCAACGCCAAAGCAAATGCGCTGTTCACGAAGCCACAGAGGAAACCTTCGTTGCAACAGATGTAATGCTTGAGTAAGGTTTGCCAAGTCGAGGGCGGAGATCCGCCAGCTTTCCATATGGGCAGAAGGGGCTTAGCCAGCCCCTTCCGCCCAATCCTCTTAACGAAAGCACCTTTCGCCTTGGACAGATCGGAACGCGACACCAATTATAATAGGGTGTCGCGCCCCTATATAACCTTGTTATTTTCTTATTGGATGCGAAAATGTGCTCGCAGCTAAGGTAATAATGCCGGCAGGCCTTATTATAAAAAATTATCTGAGAGGAGATTGGAAATGCAAAAGACAGCGAAAAAGTTCCTTTCAATGCTGCTTGCGCTCATGATGGTTCTATCCATCCTTCCCACGGCAGTCTTTGCAACGGAACAAGGCACAGTAGCTGCGCCGCTGGATAGTATTGTTCCATATGGTGCGAATGACCAGACCACAGGAACGGCAACCATCAGTGTGCAGAACCCTGTGACCTTTACCGGCTACTCTGCTTTCGAGAATGTGCCCTACTACTTGGTCACCGTTCCCGCAGGCACGACCTATGTAAAGGCCACCTACAAAGACGCTGCCATACTGACCAATGCCACGAGCGGTGAAGCATCCGGCTACTACGCCGATGTGCCGCAGTGGACTGGCGGCGGTGTAGAAATGGCCTATACGGAGAGCAATGGGGATATCACAATCACAATTCCCTTGAACTACTCCCGTACCGCCGAGGATGGGACCACGGTCCAAAAGAGTTTTGTGCTGGGTGCAGATGGTAGCGGAACTGCCTATGCGCCGGAGTATGACGGCAGCGCCAGCTATGCGCCCGTCCACTTCCTCGCCTTCACCTATGAAAGCAACTCGGCCCCTACGGTCGCTTCCGATGCAATCACCACAGCCAATGTAACACTTGGTAATGCGTGGACGCTGGATTTGGCTGATGTGTTTACCGATGCTGACGGTGATACGCTGACCTACACGGCGACTATCAACGGCGTTGCTCAGGCGCTGAACGGCACGATTCTGGGTTACACCCCCACTGCTGCGGGGACTTACACGGTGGTGCTGACCGCTTCCGATAATACTGGAACGGCTACCCACACCATCACCCTGACTGTAACAGATGCCAACCAGCAGATCCCGAGATTGAAGGAAGGTGTGTCCTCTACTGCAAGCGATACGGTAACGGCTGGCTATGCTTACAATCTCACCGACTTGCAGGCCGGTAATATCTTCGAGAATCCGGACGGCACAGCGCTGAACTACACCAACTACTATTATTATAGATATGTTGGAGATACCAGGACCGGCCCCTACTATTTCACTCCGGCTCTGTTCGGCAGCACCACCATCCAGATCACGGAGAATGCCGCCGGTATATATGTCTATGAATTCCATGCGACCAATACTTACGGCGATTCTACGGACACTTGGACGCTGACTCTGGATGTAAGAGCAGGAACTCCGCAGAATTACACCTTCCATGTTGGTCAGGATATGAACTATTCCACCAATGGCAGCCGGTATCCGCTGATCAAGCTCTACAAGACGGCTGGTCTTGACGATAAGGGCGCTGACTACCTGGCTTCCTATGAAGTTGATGGCAAGACCCAGTACATCTATGAGGACCATGACCAGTCCATCGCCGTGGTTAACGGCAAATACATGATCACTGTCAAGGGGCAGGATTATGAGCTGAAAGGTTACAGCCCTCTGACCTTTAAGGCCAGTGATTTTACCACGGCTGACCCCAATTCCACCGGCACGCTGGCAGATAACTACAACAATTTCTATGCCAGCCTGGCCGCCGGCAGATATTCCTTCCGCGCCTATGGCTACAAAGCTTCGGAAACCAGCGCAAATGTTTACCTCGGCGGCCACAGCCTGACCCTGCCCACAGAGACCAATGTGGACGGAGGCACCGGCGGCGGTACGAGCATCTACCTGCGGCTGCATTCCATTTACACCACGAGCCGCAAAACCGATAACACCTACTTCGCCGCAAGCGACTACACTGCCCGTATCTCAATGCCCAGCATGGGCGGCGATGTGCAGCATGGTACGCCCTATCCTTCCGGCAATTATACTTACTACCCCTTCATGCTGTACTCTGCCGGAAACGCAGCCCTTTGGAATGCCTATGTGGAACCCATCGGCACCTGTGCCGAGGACTACATCTTCACTCAGGCGATCAACAACACGACTGCCGCCGGATACACGGTTGTTACAAAGAACCTGGCGCTTTCCCAGGCCATCAACCTGACGGTGACGGTTCCTGCCTATGCGGACTTCAACCTGTTTTTCCAGTATAACAATTTCAACACACAGATCATTAAGCCGAAGACGGGCAGCCCCAAAGGCGATGCAAACGCATCCGCTGACGCTACCAGAACGCTGATCTACAAAATCAGCAAGAGCAATTCCAACTACACCTGGCGCTTGAAGGACATCCGCAGCGGCACCACCTATGTGACCAAGGCCGGATGGCTCCAGAGCAGCACCACCAGTTTTGCGAAGGAATTCACCTTCAATGCTGGAGACTCCACGGATCAGTATTCCCACAGCTTCTCTAATCTTGGCACGATAGCCAAGACCCGTGACGAAGCGGAGATTCAGACCTTCTTGTCCCCCAGCGGCTACAAGTACACGAGCGGGACAGAGCGTATCCGTTCTTACCGCCTGTGGCAGATCATCAACTCTGACGCGGCAAATATCATGATTGAGCCTGAATTTGAGGTTCATACGCTGGCTGGTTCGCCCTCCCTGCAGAAG
>ERZ857521.1560-NODE-1560-length-26290-cov-20.514313_pt1 | contig 26290 bp, 19 predicted proteins | sample MGYA00519701_ERZ857521 | MGnify/ENA primary metagenome ERZ857521 (study PRJEB31778, sample SAMEA3449346) | human gut metagenome | biome: human gut; feature: human-associated habitat; material: faeces | place: United Kingdom | collected 2010/2012 ...
TACAGGAACTGTCTGCCGGTTGACTCATAATGACGGAATTAAACGATAGTCCCTATTTTAAGGAACCCTCTTAGCCGGTTGCCGCCGCATTTGCCCAACCGCGTTGCAGGCTTTGTTGAGACAAGAGGACGGAAGACATCAGGCTAACCATAAAAAGGGACACGCTGCATCACGCAGCCTTCCCTTTTATCCGGCATTTAGCATCCGTTTTCTTAAAAATAAAACGGTATTAAAAAATAAAACGGTTTTCCTAATATAAATAATTCATCATCTGTACTTAGCCGTACTGTCAGCATATGTCTTTTACCTGGAGGATTCCTTTGAGCACGTCGTGCATCTTACCCTTCCACTGCCTTAGTCCTGTTGATCCCGGATTCAAGATGTCGTAGTTCGGTATGGTTATTCTTTCCTTATTCTAATTAAAATATAGGTGACTTATCTCTTGAGATAGTTCAATGAAAAAGAGTGTGTCAAGACTAAGACGATTCTCCGAAAGGTCACAGATCGTAACCATGACTTCTGATAGGACCATATCGATCTCTTTATGAAAACAGGCCTCCAGACTTCGTCTTTTATAAGTTCATATTTTCAAGAATCGAGTTTTGGCACGCCCTTATAAGTCTCTTTGGTTTCACCGTATGTCATCTCCTCATTCGGCCTTCCGAACGGCTATTACTCAGTAGTTACCACAATGGCTCCATCTCGTGCCTGCTCACCAAACTTTTCAATCGCTTTTTCACCTTTAAGCACCACTATTTCCTTGATTTTGTCTGCGCTGATCTTTTTTACTTCGGCAGCATCAACATGAACACCATTTATAACATAATAGCGTGTATCCTTAAAACTTATATTAACGTTATTATTATCAGAACTCATTTTAACGTTAATATTATCATTGCCTGTCTCCGCCGACTGGACTTTCCGTGATTCGCCAGTAAGTCTAAACGTCACCGGTACCGTGTAGCGCACACTCACTGCCTTTCCGTCCTGATATCCCGGCTGCCACTTGGGCATGGCAGAAATCACCCTCAGGGCCTCGGCGTCTATGCTCTTGTCCACGCTTCTTACAATCTTCGCATCTTTTACCGTACCATCCTTGTTTACTATAAATGATACCACCACACGACCCTGGATGCCTGCCTTATGGGCCTCTACCGGATACTTAATATTACTGCTCAAATATTTCATGAGCTCAGCCATACCGCCAGGAAACTCAGGCATCTTCTCTACCACCTCATAGACATCATCATCCATAGATGTCATACGCTGGATATCATTGTCAATGAGTGTGTTATCCGCTCTACCCATGGCATTCACAGTCTCCTCGCCACTCGTCTTTCCTTGTGCTACGAGGGCTGCCTTGTCCGATGTACCTTTCACTACTGAGCTTACGATCGCATCACTCTCATGCTCTATTTCTCTGCTAAGGCTCTCAGCCTTCGGCGTGGCAAAAGCCACTACGGCAACAGCCGCAACAGGAACGGTCAACAACACCTTGACACGGTTCCATGGATTGGATCTTTTTGTCAACATCATGGTTATTCGTTTTTTAAGTGAGTTATGATTTAGATTGTTTGCCATACTGAAAAGCCGTTCGCCGACGGCCTTGCGTATCAAGAGAAGCTGATATTCTGCTGCATTGGCACCGCTGGCAAGCACCGCCTCGTCGGCTTCATACTCGTGTATGTTACGCAACTCGCGGCGCAGCAGCCACACTGCCGGATTAAACCACTGGAATATCAGCAGCACATTGCATAGTAAGATGTCAAGCGAGTGATGACGCGAGATGTGCGCCATCTCATGTATGAGTATTTCGCGGCATCCGCTCTCATAGTCGCTCCTGCTGATCACGATATTGTTAAACCAACTGAAAGGAGCCACGTCACCATCGATCACGATGATGCGGATACCGTCATCGGTCGTCATGCGGCCTCTGTCGGAAATAAGTCTGTATAGTCCGGCCAGCGACACGATCTCGCGTCCAACCGACACGACCACGCCAGCCATATACACCATGAAAAGCACCTGGACGAGCGTCAGGCTTGCCGGTTGGGCTTCCTCCCCGCTCACGCCTGCGACAAGCAACTGCTCCACCTGCACCATTCCGTTATTGACCACCGTTGGCTCGTCTATTGACAGACTGACAAACGGAAGCACAAGCGACAGCAACATAAGCAGCAACAATGTAGCACGGTTGAACGCATGAAACGTGTCACGGCTCAGCAGCAGCTTGTAAAAGAGGTAGAATGCCGCCAGGCATATAGCCACCTTTATCGAATATATGAAAAACATTCCCATGATGTCGTCGTTTTGTCGTTATTATCTATCCACCCATCTGCCTCATCTCCCTGCCTTGGTCTTCTACGCCAGCTTGTCCCTATTCATGAACAAGAAACGCACCCGGCTCTCTGCCTGATCGATTCAGAGATGACATTGAATGCCATCTGATCGGGTGAAGACCTCGTCTCCACAGGCAGACTAGCCATATCAAACGGGAGCTCGTTAAGGAAATAGCCGTTTATCAGATATTTGGGCAGCTGTTCGTCATTTGTTCTCTTCCACCTTTTCTATAAGCTCTTTCAGCTCGTCGAGTGATATCTTCTCCTCTTTTACCAGTGTTGACACCACGCTAAGATACGACTTGCCAAAAAACTTGTTGATCACGTTGTTGAGCGAACCACGACTATAGCCTTCGCGCGATATCTTCGGGAAATACGTATAGGTACGGGTTTTCAGGTTACGATGTGACAGGAATCCCTTCTCCTCGAGGATATGCACCAACGTAGAGAGGGTGTTCACATGGGGCTTGGGGTCATCATAAAGCTCACGCAGCTCGCGTATCTGCATCTCACCCTTGTCCCAATAGTGGTTCATGATCTCCTCTTCTCTTCTTGTCAATGTCTTCATAATGATTATATTTAGAATTACAACGCAAAAGAACTAAATTACTTAGTTATTTACAAGAAAATAGCAGTTAATAAAACTAAAACCGCCCATTCTTTAACTAAGATAAATAGTTTATTGCGGTTTATATGGTTCTATTAACTAAAATAAGTAGTCTAAATAATGTCTTTGAATTAGATCCTTGCAGTCACGAAGCCTTCTGCCAATGCTCCCAATCATGTATGTCGGCAGGCTGTCCCTCTCTCTACATCCTCATGCGGCAAGCATCCCTTGCTCCTTGATGGGCACGCCCGCCGACATTCATTCCTGTTAGTCGCTCTCATTTCGCAAGGACAATCACGGCATAAGGCCCCACCTCATAAGTCTTATGCCCGGCAAACTTGTCCGCGTACTTCTTCTTTGTCATCAATATTGACGCATGTTCGGAAACGGTTCCCGGAATACTGTCCTTAGGCACTACGACTACATCGTGGCCCAGATAGACATCCATGTTCTCAGCCCTGCTTATCTGCCACGTGCGGAAGTCGCTTGTCCCGAGGGTCGCGGCCGTTTTTCGTGCCTGCTCGCAAAGTGCCCCATAGCCTATGTAGGCTCTTAGGTCACGCAGGCTCCACCCTCCCGTGAACACGGCCAGCAATATTCCTCCTGCCATGACAGCGATTGCCTTGTGTATGTCCTTTCGCCTTCCATGAACCACGATGAGGGCTAGCACTCCACTTGCCGACAATATGCCCGAGGCCAGATAGAGCAGTGGCAGTCCCAGCCATCCCGTTCCGTCCATATGTACGGCTATCACAAAGGCCGGCAACGCCAGCACCAGGATGGCAGCCGGTATGGCTATCGACAGTCTGAGCCATTTTGATTTTTCGTATTCGGACATCATCATCGCCGCCGTATAGATGATGAATGGGAACGCTGGCAACAGATAAATGTGTATCTTCGAACTGATGCACGAGAGCATCACGAATGTCGTCAAGATTATGGTTGCGAAATATTGCTCCAGCTCCGACCAATGATGCCTTCTGAACGCCGCCACGATGATCGTACCCAGGGCGAGCAGCGACCACGGAGCAATGGAATACCATATCGACATGCCGTAGAAATAGAAAGGTCGGTCATGCGTGAATGCGTTCACAGCCCTATCGAATGTCTGATGAAACAGCATGTTGTCAAGATATGCCTGACCACCTTCAGCATAGGCCAGACCGAACCACGCCGCGCACAGCAAGACCAGTACGCCCCATGTGCGGACGCCCCAATAATGGCCAAACTGTCTGATGTCCTTCTTATATGCCAGAAAGACGACAGACGACAATAGCGGCACCAGTATGCCAATGGGGCCCTTGCTGAATACGGCCAGGAATACGTAAACCGGGAACAACCATCTCTCCGCCTTCGTACGGCCGTCTGGAGCCCGGCCGTCCTGCCTTGATCTGTACAGTCTGTAGAATGACCTGAGGGCAAGGACTATGAACATGCACATCAGCATGTCCATTCTGAGCGTGACCGCCATGCCTGCAAACAAGGCGCTTGTAAGCAGCATCAGGCGGGCCGACAGGCGACTCCGCTCATCCAGCTTGCTACCGCACCATCGGTCGAGCACGTCGACGACGACCAGCGACGGTATCAACGATGCCAGCGCAAGGAACCACATCTGATGCGATCCGAAGAGCCACTTGCCCAGCATCACTATCCACAGATAGAAAGGCGGTTTGTCGGCATAGGGAATTCCGTGGTTCGTAAAGGTAAGGAAGGTATTGTTGCGTATTGCCTCGTCGGCAATGCTCAGATACCTCAACTCATTGTCAGGAGTGAAGTCACGCAGCAATAAGACGGGCAATAATGCAATGCAGAAGACGGCATAGAGTATGTATCTCTTCATAGGATATTTCAAATAAGGATCGTTGATTCGATTTTGATTATGCGAAATTATTTCCTCACAAAGTTAGAAAATTTTATCGGTTTATCAAACATTTCCCAAACTAATGTGAGTAGAAAGTCATCCTTACGCCTGTCCTCTGACAAAGGCCTGTTGCTGCTCCATCCGCCATTGGAGGTGCAGGAGATTTCATACTGTCGCCGGCAGCCCGTTCATCTTCTGGCCAAGGCCATGGCGGCTGCGTCGGGGCAAAGTGAGGAAGGCAAGGGAGCGGAAGGCATTGGGCAACCTCGTGGAATGAGATATATGAATCGACTTGTGGTCCATGGGCGGATGAGAGGTAAGGGGTGTCGCGCGTCTTGGCGAAGGAACGTAGAATACGCCGGTACTGATCCGCCCTATGCCGCACGGGGCTTTTACACAGAATGTCTCTTTCCTTCTCCACGTGCCAATTCCGCCCTTATCCTACTGAGCGACTGTGGGGTGATGAACAGATAAGATGCTATATATTTGAGTGGGACATGCTGCAACAATTCCGCCTTCTCGGCCAGCAGTGTCTCGTATCTGTCGCGTGCCTTCGGTGCCCCGCTGCCGAGCAGCCACCGTTCCACCTCAAAGATCTCCTTCTCATACAGCCTGCGGCCTATGCGCGCCGCCTCTACCGAAGACATGAAGAATTCCTCGGCAGCCTCACGGCTGATGCCGTAGACCACACTGTCGCTCATGGATTCGAGCGTAATCATCGACGGTACATTGCCTACAAAGCACCACGAAGAGAACAGCAGATCGCCCTTCGAGGCAAACCAAAGGGTGATGTCGTTGCCGTCAGTATTAATGTACGACGCTCGCCAGATGCCCTTCACAATGATATAGATATTGGTATTGCGTCCGCCCTTGCGTACAAGCGTCTCGCCTTTTTGTATCTCCAAACGTGTCATGTGCGCCTTGAGAGCTTCCACCTCTTCCATTGTGAGACCGCTCCGACGGCACAGACACTCTTCAAATGTTTCCATAATCACCCGCTTTTAAACACATAATAGATCAACGTTCAAGTCGAGAAGCCGCACCGGCCGGTGCGGCTTCTTCCTTCGGACAAGCTACGGCCTTGCCTCTATTGACGCCTTCGCCTTGAATGCCTTATGAACACCGCGTCCACCGTCAGGCTCCTATCTGATTGCCGTTGACAGCCTCACCTCCGGCTACGGCCATCCCTCTATCCGACGCAAAGGTAATAAATCCCTTTCTACTTCTCACATACATCATCAATATTAACAAGCTGGTAAGCACTTCTGCCACCGGCACCGCAAGCCATATACCATTCACCCCTGCCAGCTTTGGCATAAGCCAAAAGCTCAGAAGCATCAGCACATAGCCACGCATGACAGTGACGAACATGGCCGAGGCATCATGCTCTATGCTCTGATAATAGCCTATTGCCACGATGTTCACGGCAAAGGGAATGAAGCCGAGGGCAAACAGCGACATGCCGTCCACTGCCAGGGTATTGGCCGGGAAGCCCGATGGTATGAACAGCGCGATAATGTCCGACACGAAGAAATGTGTGATCAGCAGAAACATCACCCCACTGCCGACCGCCGTCAGGAGGGCCAGACGGAAGGCCGTCCGCACCCTTTGCGACAGACACGCACCATGATTATAGCTCAGGATGGGCTGTGCCGACTGTGCTATGGCATTATAGACCATGAATATGATCGGGAAAATATAGCAGGCTATGCTGTAAGCGGCCACGCCGTCCTCTCCCAGATAGTCGATGAACACGTAGTTGCCTGCAAACATCATCGATGCGATGGCTGCCTCACAGAGCAACGAGGGAAAACCGAGACGGCAGATGTATCCCACGTTGCGGGCCGTCATGCGCAGGCTGTGCGCATGGGTCTTCACACGACAAAAACGTATTGTACGGCCCATGAAAAACATATACCACAACACCATGCCCGCACCGGCGACATAACCGAGACTTGTCGCAATACCGGCACCGATGACACCCCAGCGGAATACAAAGATGAACAGATAGTCGAGTATCAGATTCAATACAGCCGGAACTACATTGCACATCATCGCATAGCGTGGGGAGCCGTCAAGACGTATATAAAACATCCCGGCACTGAGCATCGCACTGAACACAAAGAAGGGCACCGCACCATAAATATATTCTACCGCCGGAGCAAGCAGACGGTCCGAGCTTCCCAACAGGCGCGACACCTCCGGCGCTCCCAATACGGAGAGCATGCTGAATGTCATCACGACAAGGCTCAGCGCCATCGCTGCCTGTGTGATGTTGATGCGCGCCGTCTTGGGCTTACCTTGCGACAGATGGATCGACGCTACGACCGATGCGCCGACGCCGAACATAAGTCCCAGACCCGTATTTATAAGAAATAAGGGTGCTACGATATTAACAGCCGCCAAGGCATCGCTGCCAAGACCACGTCCCACAAAGATGCCATCGGTGATAACGAAAAGAGCCGACGACACCATGCCAAGCAATGTCGGCATAAGCAATTTACCGAACAAACTGGACACCTTTGTTGTTCCGAAATCAATCTTATCTTTCATACCACTTGATCGTTATATATTTATTTCTATCGGGGCGCAAAATTAAGTGTTTAAACACGAAAGGCAGTTAACAAATGGTAATTTCTAAGATACGCCTTAGAGAAGATGCATAAAAAAAACGGTTTTTTTGCATATTGATCGCACAAAAACCATAGCTATCTCAGAACAGACGCAAGATTTCCTCTCATCCAACACGTATTATCTTATATCCATTTCACCCGTGAGATCAACCCTAATACCTATTTTTATATAAGTGCATTTCATAAAGCCTGACTGCTGTAATCCTTTCATGATCTGATTTACACAGAGTTTTAATAACTGCTCAACATCTTTGCAATATTCATGACTTAATTTTGCAATGCAATAAGTAAGATAGAACATTTTTATAAAAGAAAAAGATCATGCGTAAAACACTTGTAGGATTATCATTGCTTTTCGCAATGGCATTTAACTTAAATGCCCATGCTGTCGAAAAGCCGGAAGAGTCTGCCAACTCCACATGGACATTTATTGCCGTATCAGTCAAGCCCACTGCCGAAGATCTGGCTCAAGTGACAGACGAAGGCGATTTCGGTAAGGAGGCTACCTATCTTTACAACAAGTTGGAGCAGCTCTGTGTAAAACGTGTTCCTGTAGTACCCGGTGATCCCACCACTCGTATTGTTTTTACGAAAGGGGACATCTACAATGCCGTACGTCGAATTGGAAAAGGACTGGAAGATGACGTAAAGAGCCACACATTAACTTCTGAAGAAGCCTCAAAGGAGATGCTCAATGTACTCAATGTTGCCCTCTCTGCTTTTTACACGGATGACAGTAAATCATTTGAGAAAGCTCTCCGTGCAAACAAGAAAGACTACAACAAGCTGCTCGCTGTGTTCGACAGCGTATCACTCAACAATTATTAATTGTTATGCAAAAATTATCGCAAAGCTCACAGTCTGATACCATGAAACAGTTTACATGTATCCCTGCGAGCTCTGCTTTTATTTTTCAGATACCCCAAACAGCAAAAGTATAACCTGTTTTTATCTCTATATTTATTTTTATGAAGAAGATCTATACCTTCGCCGCCATGCTGTGTGCCAGTGCTTCCATGTACGCCCAGTCTATGAAAATCAGCGGAGTAGTTACCGATGAGATGGGGCCCGTCATTGGTGCAACTGTCTTAGTAAAAGGCACAACGACAGGTGTCGTGACAGATGCTGACGGTCATTACACCATCAATGCCAACAAAAACGATGTGCTCGTTTTCTCGTACGTCGGCGACAATCCTGTAGAAAAGACCGTCAAAGGCTCTGTCATTAATGTCAATCTGTCGTCAGATGTACAGAATATCAACGAGGTTGTTGTCACGGCCATCGGTATAAAGCAAGAAAAAAAGAAACTTGGATATACTACTCAGCAAGTTGACGGTACGGAGATAGCCGCTGCCGGTAACCTCAATGCCGGTGCCTCCCTGCAGGGTGAAGTAGCCGGACTCACAGTATCCATACCATCGGGAATGTTCCAATCGCCGTCGTTCTCTCTACGCGGCAAGAGCCCGCTCATCGTACTTGACGGTGTGCCTATCGAGTCCGACCTCTTCGATCTTTCCAGTGAGAACATAGCCAGTGTCAATGTTCTTAAAGGTACGGCCGCATCGGCACTCTACGGCGCACGCGGCCGCAACGGTGCAATCATGATCACCACCAAACAGGCACAAAAAGAAGGTGTCGAGATCAACTTCTCTACAAAGGATATGATACAGGCCGGATACGCCGCCTTCCCGGAGACACAACATGAATTCGGCAGCGGTTCTAAAGGTCAGTATGCTTTTTGGGATGGAGAAGGCGGGGGTATCTCCGATGATGACATGCAGTGGGGACCACGCCTGGACGTAGGCAATATGGCTCCGCAATGGAACAGTCCGATACGTGATAAGATCACCGGAGAGACTATACCATGGTGGGGTAGCGTGAAAGGCACCCAGTATGATGACCAGGGACGCTACGAACGCGTTCCCCTGCCACTCGTGTCCCACGACAATATCGGTGACTTCCTCCAGACTGGACTTATTACCAACAATACCCTCTCACTGTCCTACAAAGGCAACAAGGCACGCGTCTATGTACTCGGACAATATGCCTATCAGAAAGGCCAGGCACCTACCACCTCTCTGCAGAATGGAGGACTGAACATCAACACATCTTTTGACCTCAGCAATAAGATAACCCTTGATGCCATGCTCAATTACAACATGGTATACTCACCCAACTATCCCGATTATGGCTATCATCCCTCTAACTACATGTACAACATTATTGAATGGATGGGAGATGATGTAGATGGAAAAGATCTTGAACGCCACCAGTGGGTACCCGGCATGGAAGGATACCGGCAGGCCAGCTACAACTATGCCTGGTACAACAATCCCTACTTCGCTATCGAACAGAGCAGCCGTTCGGAACGTCGTAATGTACTGACAGGACAGTTGCGACTCAACTATCAGATCCTGCCCGAATTAAGCATTATGGGACGCGCGTCACTGCGCTCCAACCGTAATCTTACCGAGAATAAGACACCAAAGTCATATTTAAACTACAGCGATTCGCGTGAAGGCGGTTATAAAGTGTGGAATGTGAGCCAGGACAATGTAGATGCGGACATTCTCCTCACATACACAAAAAGCTTCCTAAGTGACATCAACTTCACCGTCAATGCCGGCTCATCCATTTTCTACCGCCGGTACCGCAACGACTATGCCTCCACCGATGGTCTTAACGTACCCGGCATCTATTCTCTTTATAACTCTACAGGAAGCATCATCACGTTCGACTCCGACAATCCTCTATGGGGTTCACGCAGTGAAAAGGAGATTCGAAGCGTCTATGGATCAGTCAACATTGACTTGTCTAAATACGCCTATCTGTCGGCTACGGCCCGCAACGACTGGTCGTCCACCATTGCCACCAATAACAACTCTTATTTCTATCCTTCCGTGGCAGTAAGCTCTGTCATCTCAGACTATGTGAAGATGCCAAGGTTCATAGACTACCTCAAGGTGATGGCATCGTGGGCTACCGTCAGCAGTGACCTTGACCCCTATCAGATACAGCAGGTTTACACCAAAGAGAGCAACTGGGGAAGTTTACCAACCTTCAGCTATCCATCGGCACTGGTCAACTATGACATCAAGCCACAGAAAACAACATCATGGGAGGTGGGCCTCTCCACATCGTTCTTAGGCCGCATATCACTCGATTTCAGCTACTATCGCAACATCGACAGCAACCAGATCCTAGATATGCTCATCTCGCAGGCATCAGGCTTCGACAGCCGGAAAATCAACGGTAACACATATACGACCAATGGCTTTGAGGTCATGGCTAATGTGAAAGCCATCGATACCAAGGACTTCAAGTGGTACTTCGATCTCAATGCCAGCCATAGTGTACGCAAACTCACTGACATCTATGGCGGTGAAGAATATTTCGGCAATCTGAAAAAAGGCGACCGTGCCGATGCCTACTATACCACTGTATGGCAGCGCGACCCGGAAGGACGCGTCATTGTAGACGCTACCGGCCAGCCTTTGGAAGATCCCTACAAACGTAATGTGGGCCACTATGAGCCGAACGTGCGTCTGGGTATGCAGAACAAATTTAAGTATAAGGACTTCACACTCGCCATCAACCTCAACGCAGCTATCGGCGGACTCATCTACTCACAACTCAGTCCCAAGCTCTGGTGGGGAGGAAAGCATCCTAACTCTACCATGTACCGCGATCAGGAATATGCCAACCGCGATGCTAACGGCAACCCTGTTCCCGTTTATGTTCCCAATGCCGTGACTGTCGTAAGTGGTGAAGTAACCTATGATGTACACGGAAACGTAGTGAGCGACACCCGGGTGTTCAAGAAATACGACAAGGCTGTCGACTGGCAGTCATGGTGCCAGAACTATCCCTACCGTGCAACGGTCACCGATAAGCAGGACAAGTTCTTCGCCAACACGTTCAGCCGTACATATCTTAAGATCAGCCAGATATCACTAAGCTACGATTTTAAGAAACTGCTTAGTAAGGACTCGCCTATAAAAGGCCTCACAGGTACTGTTTTCTGTAATAACGCCTTCCTGTGGTCAAAGGCTCCCTGGATCGATCCCGACATCAGCGGTGATTCCAGTGATAATGATGGTGCCAACGATCCGACAGCCCGTTATGTCGGTATCGGTATTAACATGACATTCTAATAAATTATAATCAACCAGATTACAATAATGAAATCCAAAATATTATTACTCACTCTTGCAACCGTCGCAACCCTCTGCTCTTGCGAGAGTTTCAGCGAGATGAACACCAATCCCAATATGCCGACTCAAGTCCCAGCCAACCTGCTGTTGCCGAAGGTGTGTGAAGATGCTTTTACACGCAGTACGGATGGAATGTATGCCGACAAAATGGTGATCCAGACCGATGGCCACAACTCTGAACAATTCTTCGAGTGGAACCGTGGCAGCTTCGATACATACAATAATGAACTGCTGCAGGTGGAGAAGATGCGTGAGGAAGCCGAACGCTCAAATGATACAGTATATATACCGCTTTATAAATTCTTCCGCGCCTATTACTATTATAACCTGACTCTACGCTTCGGTGATATTCCTTATAGTGAAGCCATGAAGGGACAGAGCGAAATTAACTACACCCCGAAATATGACAAACAGGAAGATGTGTTCGCAGGAATACTCCGCGATCTGGATGATGCGGAGACCGAATTAGCCTCCTCGCCGGATGCCGACGTGATAGAGAGCGACATCATTTATGACGGCAACAAGATGGCATGGCGCCGACTGATCAACTCTTTCCATCTGAAAGTGCTCATGACCCTATCGCATAAGACCAGCGTAGATGGCCGGAACGTACAGCAGGAATTTGCCCGTGTTGCTCAGTTGCCGCTCATGGAGAGCAACGCAGACAACGGACAGCTCGTCTATCTCGACCAGGAAGGCAATCGCTATCCTCAGTTCAACGCACAATGGTCCGGATACTATATGGACAAGACCTATGTCGACCGCATGACCGAGCGTCGCGACCCGCGCCTGTTCCTGTTCTGCCTGCCCACGACAGAAGCTGCAGATGCCGGTCTGGCCACAAACGACTTCTCTGCATACGCGGGCGGAGATCCCACCGTTCCTTATGGCGACAATATCACCCTTGTGAGTATGGGACGTATCTCCCAGATCAACTCGCGTTTCCGTACCGATCCTATCGGTGAGCCGACAATGCTCATGGGCTATGCAGAGTTGCAACAGATATTGGCCGAGGCTGTTGTAAGAGGCTGGATTCAGGGAGATGCCAAGGAGTATTACGAGAACGGAGTGAAAGCTTCCTTCAAGTTCTACGAAGACTATGCTTCTAGCTATTCACAGTATGTGACACCCGACTCTGCCGCCAGCTATCTCAATCACGATCTTGTAAGATTTGACGACACATTGACCAAGGAGCAAAAGATTGAGCGGATCATCTTCCAGAAATACTGTGTGAGCTTCTATCAGGGAGGATGGGATCCTTACTTTGACAATCTCCGTACCGGCTATCCCGGATTTGCACATCTGGACGAGAACCCTATCCCCTATCGCTGGATGTATCCTGATACAGAGTACCGATACAATACCGAAAACGTAGAGGAAGCCATCACACGCCAGTTCGGTGCCAACAACGACCGCACCACAGCTATGCCCTGGTGGCTCAAAGACTGATGGCATACCCCTTACATATATGAACAGGACGGTAATTGCTATAGACCGTTCCTGTTCTTTACTTTATTCTAGATCACATAGAGAGCCGGAAGAATTTCATACGACCGCCGCACAATCCCCTCTATCATCTTTATCGAAGGCGCAACGAACTACGTTAGGATAAAGCATCGAACGGAATGCCGGCAAGAGGGTGGAAGACATCAGCTGAGCAAAAAATAAATAGCTGTCTAATGACAATTAGGATTATCCTAACTCAGATAATATCATTGAAACAATATAAGATTTTCAATCATCTACAGTTAAGGAAACCATTTCCTCTGTCCTCCGCATATTCAAGCACCAGTCATAATGCTACCGACTGGAGTCTGTCACAATCGGATAATTCTTTCACCGGTTCTCCATTATAACTTCCTTCATTAATAAAACAGCAGAATATATGATTAAACGATTCTTATTCGCAGCAGCCTGCATGGCAGGCATGATCACAGTAAATGCACAGAGTGTCAGCTTCAACAAAGAGGGAAAGCTGAAGATTGTGCAGTTCACTGATGTCCATTGGCGGGCCGGCGATCCCGCAACAGCCGATGCGGCCACCAACATGAACAGAGTGCTCGATGAGGAGAAACCTGATCTTGTGATCTATACTGGCGATGTCACTACGGCAAAGCCCGCTACCGAAGGTCTTGACAAGGCTCTCCAACCCGTTATCAGCCGCAACATACCATTTGCTATCACATTTGGAAACCACGATGATGAACAGGATCTCACACGACCACAGCTATACACCTATGTAAAGACCAAGAAAAACTGTCTTGACGCTCAGGCAGAGCATCCTGATTTTGTCATCTCTGTCTTATCGGCCAATGGCAAAAAGACCGAAGCCGCCCTTTATATATTAGACAGCAACGCATATTCCACCATAGACAGTCTGAAAGGTTATGGATGGTTCCGGCGCGATCAGGTCGACTGGTATGCTCAAAAAAGTGCTGAGCTGACCGACGCGAACGGTGGCAAACCTCTGCCTGCACTGGCTTTCTTCCACATTCCCTTCCCTGAATACAATGAAGCCGCAACGGCTGTCAGCAATCCACTTATCGGTCAGCGCGGTGAGAATGCCTGCTCCCCGGCAATCAATACAGGAATGTTTGCAGCCATGCTCGAAGCCGGTGATGTCATGGGAACCTTCGTGGGCCATGATCATGTCAATAACTACGTTACTCCATGGCACGGCATTCTCCTCTGCTACGGCCAGTTCACCGGAGGCAAGACTACCTACACCGACGGCCGGCGGGGCGCCCGTGTGATCGAACTTACTGAAGGCAAACGAGGGTTCAAGACTTGGATACGTATGAGTGACGGCACTGTGAAAAATATAATAAACTGGCCTTCCGATTTCAACAGCAAATAATTTTCATCTCCATATATCATATATAATGAAAAAGATTATTAAAGGTCTGCTGATGGCCATGCTTATGATACCATCGGTAATGTCTGCACAAAACAGAGTCATCGTAGTCATGGTTGACGGCTACCGTTGGCAGGAATTATACCGCGGTGCTGATTCTCTGCTTGTCAACAACAAAGAATTCGGCTCTACCAAGATGATGACGTCAGATTTCTGGCGCACCTCCGTTGACGAACGCCGTAAGACGCTCATGCCATTCACATGGACTCACATCGTCAAGAATGGCATTATGATCGGTGACCGTGACAAAGGCTGTGACATGAGTGTCACCAATGGCATGTGGTTCTCTTATCCCGGTTACAATGAGTCACTGTGCGGCTTCGCTGACGATAAGAATATTCATTCTAACGACGCTGTGGAAAATCCCAACAAGACGGTGTTTGAGATTGCGAATAATACGCCACAATACAAAGGCAAGGTGCTTGTCTTCGGCAGTTGGGCTCGCTTTATTGAGATCTTCAACGAAAAACGAAGTGGACTTGAAGTCAACGCCAACTATCGTCACTCTCTTGCCAAGCGACCTACTCAGCGTGAACTTTATGTCAATAAATTACAGGATGCCACACCCCGCTATTGGGAAGAAGAGCGATTTGATGTGTTCACACACGAATATGCTATCGAAGCCATGAAGACCAGACATCCGGAGCTGATGTTCATTGGTTACGGTGATACAGACGAATGGGCACATGCCGGTAACTACAGGCTCTATCTTGAGGCTGCCCACAATGTGGACAGATTCCTGAAAGAGCTTTGGGAGACTGCCGAAGCAGATCCCTTTTATAAAGGCAAGACCACATTTCTGGTACTTTGCGATCATGGACGGGGCAGTAGCGAGAACAAAGGCTGGTTCCATCATAGCCGTGAGATACCGGGATCAGACCAGACCTGGCTCATGGCCTTCGGTGCCGGAATTCCTGCTAAGGGTGTGCTAACGTCCGGTGAATATCACAACAACCAAGTAGCTCCCACAATCGCTTCATTGCTTGGAATCCAGTTCGCACCCCAGCATGAGGGCGTAGGAAGTAAGATTGACTTCTGACAAATCACAGATTGAATTTCCTTGTCCTACAAAAGCTCACTAACACAACAGAAAGACAAGGGACAAAAAGAATTGGCAACAACCTCTTATAAGTCTTAGCAATACCGGCAACCGGACATTGCTAAGACTTTTTCATTTCGGGACATCCACTCCTTGGCAACGATCCAAAAATGTCCAACGAAAAAACAAGAAAAATCATTTCTGATTTTCTTTTGAGCAGTAGTATATTCAGATAATAATCATTATATTTGCCATCTATTCAAAAGCATCATCCTATGACCAAAGAAACAGAACATAAACGGATTATAACGGAGCGGTTCGGCCATCAATGCGACAGCGACTTCTCCTTTACCCAAAAAGCGCGCCTGCTGCAATCCATCTACCGCGTGGAAATGGGAGAAAAGGAGGGTACAGGACCGACTAAGAATTCCCACAGATATTATGGCAATATGATCTGTGGCGGCGATGTCTCCGGCGCAAATTTTCTAATGCCGGAAACTTTCGAATATGCTAAGGAAAGAGTAAGTCACAAAAAGTCTCATGAGACGATCGACGGATTCAGGCTATTCAACAATCTGCTCTCAAGCATGCCCATGGCCTTCAATCTTTTCTGTCCGCTCATCCTATTGTTGAAGCAGGATGCCGGAAAAGTGACCCTTGCCATTCAGTCGGCATTCAAGAATCTTCCCATATCTAAGGTGACGGATATCGGTCTTGAATTCATACCGACTCCCATCGAGAAATATACCAAGGACAAGTCAGCGATGGATGCCTATGTCAAGTTCATCGACCACGAGGGAGGACTGAATATCATTGCGATTGAAACCAAATATACCGACACATTAGGAATCAATGAGGCACGCCACTGTGAAGAGCAAAAACAATTGCTCATCGACACGCGACTATTTAAAGACGAGTTCAGCGGATTGCTCAAGGAGGGTAAGATTAAGCTTACACAGATTTACAGAAATATCCTGCTTACCGAGCGATACAGAATGGTCGAAGGACTCCACGACTCCTACTCCATCGTGTTGTCGCCCAAGGACCATCCGTCGACAAGTCGCGAAATCACGTCCGTCACAGATTATCTGAAACCCGAATATGCCTATAAGCTCGCTTCCGTCACCCTGGAGGACTTTACCGATGCGATGATCCAGTACCTTCCCGATCGGTACATTGCCGTATATGAGAAATTCAGGGACCGGTATCTCAATTTTGAAAAGATAAGATCATATATCTGAATGTCGTCCCATGTCAGGTTCCGACTTTCCCCTATTCCAAATACACGTAAAGGCCGCCTTTCCCTATATGAAAGACGGCCTTTACCTTTACAGATCATTCTTGTATATCTCGGTGACGACATCCTGATACTGGCGTTCTATGTCCATGTATGCCGTCATGTTCTTATAGATGTTCTCAGCCTCCACGTAATAGTCCGTGATGGATATCTCCCCGTTCTTCACTGCCGTGCGCAGCAGCCTCAGCGTCTGGCGCATCAGCGGCACATCGTAGGCATCGGCCGATGCCTTCAGCTGTCTCATCTGGTTGATGAGCGCACGGGCGGAGCTCTCCGCATTGATGCGGGCGTTGGCCTGCTGCATGGCAGCCTCCGTCTGTCGCGCCTTCGCTATCTTCACCTTATTCCTGCTTGAGAACAGGGGGATGGAGCCGCCTACCAGGAAGCCGTTGCTGGCACTGCTGCCGTCGGTGTTGCGCCGGTATCCGACCTCCAGCTTGGGTATCCAGCCTTGCTTGTTCACCTTCACGTCCTGCTCGGCGGCGAGCACCGCTGCCTGTGCCGTGCGGACCGTCCAGTCGGAGGCCACGGCCTTCTCATACATCGTCGCCTCGTCGTCGGTAGGCGGTGCGGGATATTCCGTCATGTCGAGCGTCACCGGCTCTCCGCCGTTGAGTGCCTGCAGCTGCCGCAGGGCCGTGGCGTGCTTCGTGTCGGCCTGCACCAGCTCTGTCTCCAGGTTCATGCGGTCGAGCTTGATCTTGTTCAACTCGAGCGACGTGGCGTCGCCATTGTCGAATTTCACCTTGAACATGTCCAGCAGCTCATCCGCATTCTTGCGCCGTTCCTTCAGCAGCTGCTTCTGCTTGTTGTAGCCCACGATGTCGAGGCAGAGCTTCTTGGCGGCGAGCAGGATGTCGCGCCGTGCCGCCCGGTATTGCATGTCGAGGACGTTGCGGCGCAGCTCCCCCGCCTTCTTGCGTGCTCCGTAGAGCGTGGGGAAGTCGAAGCCCTGCGTCACGACGAGCTCGGAGCTTGCCATTCCCCTCACGCCACTCTGGTAGAACGGACTGTATTCTATCGAGAGATCCTCCAGTGTGTTCGCCGACTTGATCTCAAGGCCGGTGGCCTCGTTGCCCTTCTGCATCGCCTTCAGCTCCACATTGTTCTGCTCGACGCTTTTCAGTACGGCGTCGATGTCTTGTGCATCAGCGCTCGCCGTTGCGGCGAGGATCAGGGCAGTCAGTATGATAGTTCTCATTGTTGCTGATTTTGGTTGTCTGTCTTGATGATGTTCTTTCGGTTCATCCATTCATATACGATGGGAATGATGAAAGCGTTGAGGAAGGTCGACGTCAGGAGTCCTCCGAGTATGACCTTCGCCATGGGACTCTGAATCTCATTGCCGGGCAGGCTGCCGCGCAGGGCCAGCGGTATGAGGGCGAGTGCGGAGCACAACGCCGTCATCAGGATGGGGTTGAGACGGTCGAGCGATCCTCTCATGATACATTCTCTCAGCGGCAGGTGCTCTTCCTCGCGCAGCGTGTTGTAGCGGTTGATCAGCAGCATGCCGTTGCGGGTGGCAATGCCGAAGAGGGAGATGAAGCCGATGATGGCCGGGATGCTCACCTCGCCTGTCGTGAACACCAGTGCAAACACGCCTCCGATGAGTGCCAGTGGCAGGTTGAGCAGGATCACGCCGCTCTCGAGCGCGTTTCTGAACTGCATGTAGAGCAGCAGGAAGATCACGACGATGCTCAGCAGCGAGGCCAGCAACAGCACGCGGCTGGCGCTCTGCTCGCTCTCGAACTGTCCGCCGTATTCCACGTGATAGCCCTCGGGCAGGGTGATCTCCGTGTTGATCCGCTTCTGTATGTCGTTGACGACGCTCCGCAAGTCACGTCCGCTCGCATTGGCCGATATCACGATCTTGCGCTTCACGTTCTCACGGTTGATGGTGTTGGGCCCCATCGCCGACTTCACCTCGGCGACATTGGCCAGCGGCACCTTGCGTCCGTCGGGCGTGTCGATCATCAGGTCGCGTATGCGCTCCATGTCACAGCGGTCATGCTCGGCGGCACGCACCACCAGGTCGAAGCTACTGCCCTTGTCGTACACCTGCGACACCGTCTCGCCCGCCATGTTCACACGCACGAAGGTATTGAAGTCGGCGATGGATATGCCGTAGAGCTTCAGCATGTCGCGCTTGGGCTTGATCTCCAGCTCCGGCCGTTCGATCTGCTGCTCCACGTTGAGGTCGGCGATGCCGTCGACGGTGCTGATGGCGTCCTTGATCTGATTGCCGATCTCGAACATCTTGTTCAGGTCATCACCGAACAGCTTGATGGCGATGCTGGCCTGCGTGCCGCTGAGCATCGCGTCGATGCGGTGGCTGATCGGCTGTCCGATCTCGATGTTCGCGCCCGTTATCACCGACAGCTTCTTGCGCACGTCGTTGAGCATCTCCTCGTGGGAGCGGTCCTTCAGCTCGAAGGGCGCCTCTATCTCCGACACGTTCACGCCCAGCGCGTGCTCGTCCAGTTCCGCACGTCCGGTCTTTCGTGCCACGGTCTTGATCTCCGGTATCGACATCAGGATCTTCTCCGCCCGCTCGCCGATCCTGTTCGATTCCTCCAGCGATATGCCGGGCAGCGAGCTGATGTTGATCGTCAGTGAGCCCTCGTTGAACTTGGGCAGGAAGCTGTGGCCAAGGGTGAAGAAGAGGCCCAGGGCCACGAGGAAGAGCACGACTGTCGACACGACCACCGGCCGCTTATGTCCGAGGGCCCATGTGAGCCAGCGCTCATAGTGCCTCTTGAGCCATACGGTGACGAATGCCTCCTTGGGTATGCCGCCCTTGGCGCTGCCTCCCAGCAGGTAGCTGCAGAGCACCGGCGTGAGCGTCAGGGCCACGATGGTAGAGGCCAGCAGGGCCACGATGAAGGCGACGCCGAGGGGGATCAGCATGCGGCCCTCCATGCCGCTGAGATAGAACAGCGGAATGAAGCTCACGATGATGATCACCGTCGAGTTGAGGATCGGCATGCGCACCTCGCGTGAGGCGTTGAACACCACCTTCAGCACCGGCAGCCGCTGGTCGTCGGGCAACGCCCTGTTCTCCCGCAGATGTTTCCACACATTCTCCACGTCGACGATGGCGTCGTCGACCAGCGAGCCGATGGCGATCGCCAGTCCGCCGAGGCTCATCGTATTGACACTCATGTTGAAGTAGTGCAGTACCATCAGTGACATCAGCAGCGACACGGGCAGCGTGACCAGCGAGATGACGGTGGTACGCACGTTGGCGAGGAAGAGGAAGAGGACGAGCACCACGAAGATCGCACCCTCATAGAGCGACTGCTTCACGTTGTTGATCGAGCTCTCGATGAAGCGCGACTGGCGGAAGATGTCGGTCGACACGTGCACGTCGGCCGGCATGTTCTTCTTCAGGTCTTTCAGCACCGACTCCAACCTATCGGTCAGGTCTATCGTGCCCGTGCCGGGCTGCTTGGTGACGGTGAGCAGCACGGCCGGCTTGCCCTTCTCCGATGCCGTGCCGAGCTTCGGCACCTGCGGGCCCGTCTTCACGTCGGCCACGTCGCCAAGGGTCACCGCGTCACCATTGACGGTCTTCACGACCGTGTTGGCCATCTCCCTCACATCGTCCGTCGACACCACGCCGCGCACGATATACTCGTTGCCGTATTCATAGATCACGCCTCCGTTGGTGTTGCGGTTCATCTGGTTGGTCGCCGCGAGCACCTCGCCCAGCGTCACGCCGTAATGGCTCATCCGGCCGGGGTGCAGCAGGATCTGATACTCCTTGACGTCGCCGCCGAGCACCGACACCTGCGACACGCCGCCTGTCGACAGCAGGCGCGGACGCACCGTCCAGTCGGCCAGCGTGCGCAGGTCGGTCATCGACGTGCTGTCGGCCGTGAGGCCGACGATCAGCACCTCGCCGAGGATCGACGACTGCGGACCGAGCGTCGGCTGTCCTACGTTGTCGGGCAGCGTGGCATTGACGGCGGCAAGCTTCTCCGACACGATCTGCCGTGCCAGATAGATGTCCGTGTCCCAGTCAAACTCCACCCACACCACGGAGAATCCGGTTGTCGACGACGACCGCACGCGGCGCACGTGCGTGGCGCCGTTGACCGCCGTCTCAATGGGGAATGTGACCAGCTGCTCCACTTCCTCTGCCGCCATACCGTTGGCCTCGGTCATGACGACCACCGTAGGAGCGTTAAGGTCGGGAAACACATCCACCTCCGTCCGCGTCGTGGTGTAGATGCCACCGACCACCAGCAGTACCGCCGCGACAAGTATCAGCAACCGGTTTTGCAGTGAGAATCTTATGATTTTGTTCAGCATTGCCTTTCTCGTTTAGTGTTCATGTGTATGGGCGGGGATGCTTGTGCTGGCTCCTGCCAGCCGCACCTGCGTCGCTCCCCTGGTCACTACCTTCTCGCCTCCCCTCAGGCCGCTGGTGATCTCCACCCGCTCGCCGTCGGTCTCGCCGATCGTCACCTCACGGCGCTCATAGCAGGTGGGATCGGTCTGGACATAGACGAAGTTCACGCCGTTCTCGTCGGTCAGGGCCGATACCGGCACGCTGATCACGTTCGCGCGCTTAGCCGTCAGCAGGTAGGTCTCCACGAAGGCGCCGGGCATCACGTCGGCCTGATTGTTGAACTCGAACGTCACGGGGATGTATGGCGAGCCGTCGCCCGTCGACTTGCCGGTGGCCACGAGCCGTCCGCTCATCGCACCGATGTCATAGATCCTGTCGCTGTATGCCGTCTTGAACCTGGCCGACCGCACCGTGCCGAGTATCGAGTAGTAGCGCTCGGGCACGTTGGCCTTGAGATAGAGCTTGCGCGTCTGCGTCACGTTCATCATCGGCTGTCCCACGCTCACATAATCGCCCTCCCTCACGAGGCACGTCTTCACATAGCCGCTGATCGGCGAGCTCACGGCGACGCCGTTGCCGCTCCTGCTGCCGGCGAGCGCCTCATAGGCGATCTTGGCCGACTCGTAGTTGGCCCGGATGCCGTTGAACTCCTTGCGTGTGACGATGTTGTCCTTCACCAGCTTCGCCGCCCGCTCATATTCGGCCTTCGCCGTCTGATAGGCGACGGCGGCTTGCTTGGCAGGATTGTCCTGCAGCTTGTCGGCCGAGATGGTGAACACCGTGCTCCCCTTGCCGACGGGCGTGCCCTCGGTGATCCCCTGACGCAACTTGACGATGCCGGGCACCGTCGCCACGATCGTGGCCTCGTTGCCCGATGCGGCCAATATCTTTCCTCCGGCCGGGATGACGCCGCTGAAGCCTCCCGGCACGATGCGCTCGACCACGATGCCGGCCTCGCGGGCCTGCTCCGTGCTTATGACGATCTCGGTAGAATGAGCCTTCTTCTCCGCGTCGTGCGCGTCGGCCTCCTCGCCGTGCGCATCCTTGTGTTGGCACGATGCCAGCAGCAGCAAGCCCAGTGCCGATACCATGAAAATACCTTTCTTCATATTCTGTGTTAGGTCGCTATATGGATTTTTACTTATTTTCAGTTTGCAAATATAATATAAAATAAATGCAACTCAGTTGCAAATGTGCTTTCGCCGACATCTGCCCACACAGATCCTCATGGTCAGGATTGAGCGAGCTGCCCACCATCCATCCTTGAGGAAGCACGTCCGCTTACGACTTGCCCCGGACATCTCCCACGGTCGGAGACAGGCTACCGCCACGACGGGCACGAAAAAAGCCGGAGCACCATCGTGCTCCGGCGAGACCGGCCTGCAGCCGGCTGTACGGTTTTCTCTCCCATCTCCGGGGATGTCAGCGCCCCTCGATCAGCAGGGTCTGCATCTGCTGCTTGCCCGTACCGAACTTCCGGCCATAGAGCCGCCAGTAGATGTCGGCCGCCACGACAAACAGTCGCTTCGTGAGCGGCATCGTAGCCCTTATCGTGGCATACTGGCGCCGTTCTATCGAGCGTGCCAACTTCCGGATGCTCCGGGTGGCTATGTAGCTGAAAGGTGTCTTCAGGATGGCCTCGCCACTGCCCAGCATCAATACCGATCCCATGGCATAGCCGTTGCGGCGACAGAAAAGGCGCACCATGTCCACGGCCACCTCGTTCTGCCCATGTTCCAGGAAGCCGCAGTTGATGAGCACCGACATCGTCGGCTTCCGTGCCGGCGGATACGTCTCCAGAGTCTTAAGGAAGTCGAGCAGCGTCACGGGCAGCGCGTCGGCATAGAGCGGAAACACCAGCAACAGGTCGTCCACCGTTCCTGCCTCCGCACACAGTTCCAGGTGGTTCGTGCGCGTGATGTGGCGGCTAATGGTCGTCGCACCGCAGTGGCGCGCGAAGATCTCCGCATAGCGTCTTGAGTTGGACCGGGGAGCCCGCGGGCTCCCGTTGATGATCATGATTCTTCCCATGTCTCCAAGATTTTGTTTACCACGTCGTCGACCATGGCCTCCGTCGTGAAGATGATGTCGTAGTGCTCAAAACTCATGTTCGTGGCATTGCGTGCCACCAGCCTCCTGAACAGGTCGCGTTCCTCCTCGCCGGTGTCTCCGTAGGCCACGATCGTCGCCTTCTTCAGCCTCACCGCACGTTGCACATGGTGGGTCTCGCCCTTGTGGATGCGTATGAACGCCTGCTGTATGGGGATGGCTCGTTCAAGCATCGTCTTCATCACGCTGTCGTAGCCGCCATATCTCAGCCGGCTGACATAGATCACCCGATCGCTCTGCGCGATGCACGGATAGACGGTCGTGGCGTCATCGCGGATCACGCACTGCCCCGGCGTCTTCGTCCAGCATCTGAAGCATCCCATGCAGGGAGCGATCCGAAGCGACGACAGGTCGAAGTATCTCGTTTCGGCACCCCGAAGGGTGATGTTCAGTGGTCGGTCACTCATTATCAGTCTCATATTCTCTCTGTGTTTGTGTAGGGGGAGCATCCGGCCGGCACCGCATCACGGCCTTGACAAGCCGTCGCCCTCGACGCCTGCAGACACTCCCGATGTCGTTTATCAATCCTTGTATGAAAAAAGCGGGCTGCAAAGGTACGAAATCTGGCGTAAACGACTGACTTAAAAAAGATTACGACGGCCGTCATTTTCATTAATACTGATTAAACAATCTGTTGAAAACGTAAAAACGGACGCCAATTCATAATGAATTCTAAATACGGCAACTGAAAATCCAAAAAACGACCCTTCTCTTGTCTCCCTGCTGACGGCAACGAGCAAGGCCAACAAAACATGCAAATACCTGAGAAACAAACATTGGACGATCGTGATGACAAAAATGAAGACGGCATCCGCAAGCCGGATACCTGACCTATCGGAACACACTGATCCATTGTCTGCATAGGCAGACAATATGCAAGAAGGATGCGTGACAGACGGATAAATATCCTTGTCTGCCCTACATCCGTCTTATACCTCTGCAGTAATGTCACTATTTGACATCAGCAGGCTTCACTATTCCTTCGGCCGTAGCGCGTTCTTCCATACGCTTAATACGCGTATCAAGATCGGGATGGGTGGAGAACAGTTGGTTCAGCTTGCTGTTCTTCTGTGCGCCGGCTTCCTCCTGCAATGATTTCAGCTTACGGAAAGACAAGGCCATCGACCAAGGATTTTTCCCTGACTTCTTCAGAAATTCATACCCATAGTCGTCCGCTTCACGTTCTTGCTTCTGCGAATACGTAGCATTGACGAGTGCCTCGCTCAAGTCACCCAACTGCGAATCGGTCAGCGTGGCTGCCTTGCCACCCTGTGAGGAGATGCCATCCTTCAATGCAGAGGTGAGCAACGCGGTGCGAAAGCCGCTCTTGGAGTCACGATGGGCCACATGACCGATCTCATGACCAATGACACCCAGCAATTCCTCATCGGTCATGATATCCATCAGGGAAGAGAACACACGAACACTGCCGTCGGCACATGCAAAGGCATTGACGTCCGTCACATAGTAGACCTTGAAATTCAAGGGGATGCCATCAGCATCGCCCAACCCTTCGACCAACTTATTCAATCGCTTGGTGTAAGGGCTATTGGCATCACACACCTGATTATGCTTGTCCATCCAGTCAATATACTCCTTGACATACTCCGTCATCTGCGCATCGGTCAGGGTGACGGCCTTTACAGCCTTGGCGGCACCACTGATGGCCTTCTTTAAGTTAAACTGCGCCATGACTGGCATTGTCAGCACCAGGAAACCCAGCAGAAACACGGTTCTCAGTAATGTTTTCTTTTTCATATTGGTTGATGTTTATAAGGATTAAGAAATTGTCATTCCAACCGACGGTGGGACTTTCGCATCAGCCACCCACCGGCCACACATAAGACACCGGTTGCCAGCATTACCGTCCAAATACAGCGCTCATCGCCAGGAATACGCACGTCGTAAGGATTACCGGAATCATAAAGCACCTCCAGGCTGTCGCCTTCACTACGGAAAGGCAGGTAGCATTTTTTAGAGACATATAAGCTGCCATACTTTTCCGTGCGATAACTTATCCGCATCTCACGACGGATACGCATCTTCCGGAAGCGGTACTTCCTTTCCGAACGGATTGTATTTATCACACCTGTCGTACGTATGGAGGTTTTCGAAAACCGTGCCAGCGATGTCCATCCATATACCCCGCCGGCCAGCATGAGCGTGCCGATCAGGAACAACAAGAGACAAATCATCTTATTATGTAAGGAATCCATACGATAAGTTCTTAGTATTTTCTTTATTTCACCACTCGGCCATTCTCCATGCTGCCAACCGGCAGGATACTACCATCACCGGCATGACTTTACTGTCCGACCTTTCGACACACTGTCCGTCTGCCCTGCAGCATCCATGTTCCCAATAGCTGACAATCTATGTTACATCACATGAACAGACTCTCCCCGAAATGTTTCATATAGCATTTTGCATTAGACTTCTCGAAAACATGATATGAGACCACAAAGATAATATAAAACAAATAAAAACCAAAATAAAGAAGCACGATTTCTCTATTATCATTTAGAATACAATTAAATGATATATGCCCATACTCTCGTAGTTTATAAAATAATGCCCGGTGAGATAAGATATCTTTAGAAAGCAATGAAAATATCTTCTCTGATCCATGCAGACTTTTCCTGATCTAACTAGACTGCCTTCCTCTTTATATCTTTATAAACTGAAACAGCAGACACCTGCAAAGCGGAATGAATACTAAAGCATATGGCCACCTCACTCATATCTTCGGCTATGAGCATATGGCTCGATGGGCGATGAGCATATGGCTCGATGGACGATGAGCATATGGCTCAATGGGCAATGAGCATATGGCTCGATGGGCAATGAGCATATGGCTCGATAAGCAATGAGCATATGGCTCAATGGGCAATGAGCATATGGCTCAATGGGCAATGAGCATATG
>ERZ857521.1563-NODE-1563-length-26259-cov-5.918028_pt1 | contig 26259 bp, 25 predicted proteins | sample MGYA00519701_ERZ857521 | MGnify/ENA primary metagenome ERZ857521 (study PRJEB31778, sample SAMEA3449346) | human gut metagenome | biome: human gut; feature: human-associated habitat; material: faeces | place: United Kingdom | collected 2010/2012 ...
ACATCAGCGACAACGCCGACTCGCTGTCGTCGTGCTGCCGCCTGCGCAACGAGATACAGGACAACGGGTTCAGTTACACGCTCGGCGCCGGCGGCGTATCGACCGGTTCGAAGAGCGTGCTGACGATCAACCTCAACCGCTGCATCCAGTATGCCGTGAAGAACGGCATGCACTACCTGACCTACCTCGAAGAGATCGTCGACCTGGTGCACAAGGTGCAGACGGCCTACAACGAGAACCTCAAGGATTTGCAGGCCAAGGGGATGCTGCCCCTGTTCGACGCGGGCTATATCAACCTCGCGCGCCAGTACCTCACGATCGGCGTCAACGGGCTGGTCGAGGCGGCCGAGTTCCTGGGCATCCCGATCAACGACAACGACGACTACGTCGGTTTCGTACAGGGCGTACTGGGGCTGATCGAACGCTACAACAAGAAGTACCGTTCGAAGGAGCTCATGTTCAACTGCGAGATGATCCCGGCCGAGAACGTGGGCGTGAAACACGCCAAATGGGATCGCGAGGACGGCTACGTCGTACCGCGCGACTGTTACAACTCCTATTTCTATGTCGTCGAGGACGAATCGCTGAACGTGATCGACAAGTTCAGGCTCCACGGCCGCCGTTATATCGACCACCTCACGGGCGGTTCGGCGTTGCACATGAACCTCGAAGACCACCTTTCGAAGGAGCAGTACCGCCACCTGCTGCGCGTAGCGGCCGCCGAGGGATGCAACTATTTCACGTTCAACATCCCCAACACGGTATGCAACGAGTGCGGGCACATCGACAAGCGCTACCTGAAGGAGTGCCCCGAGTGCCACGGCGACAACCTGGACTACCTGACGCGCGTGATCGGCTACATGAAACGGGTGTCGAACTTCTCGGCCGCGCGCCAGAAGGAGGCCGCACACCGCTATTACGCCAAAGCGGAGTAAACGGACGATGGTCAGATACCACAATTTCGACATCGTATTCGCGGAAATACCCTGCGAAACGACGCTGGCGATCAACATCACCAACTGCCCCAACCGCTGCCGCGGGTGCCACAGCCTGCACTTGCAGGCCGACATGGGGCGGGTGCTCGACGAGGCGGAGCTGTGCGGGATACTCGCCCGCTACGGGCGCTCGGTGACCTGCGTCTGTTTCATGGGCGGGGACGCCGCACCACACGAGATCGCCGCGCTGGCCGACGTCGTGCGGCAGAAATTCCCGGTGCTGCACACAGGCTGGTATTCGGGACGAGCCTGGCTGCCGGAGGGGCTGCGGCCGCAGTCGTTCGACTACATCAAGCTGGGAGGCTGGGTCGAGGAGCTGGGGCCGCTGACGTCGCCGACGACCAACCAGCGCCTTTACAGGGTCGGAAAGGAAGGCGCCATGCAAGACATCACGGAGCTGTTCCGGCGCAGGCCGTAGGTTTTTTCCGGGCGCCCCGGAGGAGTTGTCCGCCCCCCGGGAAACCGGGCGCAGAAACCCTACGGGCATCACGGTGTAATTTTTTCGGCCCCAACAATGGCGGTTTGCCCGAAATGGACTATTTTTGCCCTCGTTATGAAGACCAGACAAGAGCTGACGGAAGTCCTCGACTTCATTGCGGAATATGCGACTTACCTGCTCGGATCGGGCGTGCACACCTCGCGCGTGATCCGCAACTCGCAGCGTATCGGAGCCTCGCAGGGGGTCGACCTCCAGTTGTCGAGTTTCCAGAAAAGCACGATCATCACCGCCCACGACGAAGAGAGCGGCGAGGCCATCACCCGCGTAGTGAAGATCCCGGCGCTGCCGATCAGCTTCGAGCGCAACTCCGACCTGAGCGCCCTGAGCTGGGATGCGCTGGACGAAGGGCTTCCGCTCTCCGAAATCCGGAAGCGCTACGACGAACTGACTGCAAAACCGCGCATAGACCCAATCTTCGTCCTGCTGACCGTGGGGCTGGCCAACGCCTCGTTCTGCCGGCTGTTCGGGGGCGACTGGATCGCCATGGGCATCGTCTTCACCTCGACGCTCGTGGGTTTCGCCGCCAAACAGCGTATGCAGGCACACGGCGTGAACCACTTCCTGATCTTCATCATCTCGGCTTTCATGGCGTCGCTGTGCGCCTCGGCAGCCCTGAGGTTCGACTGCTCGGCGGAAACGGCGCTCGCGACGAGCGTCCTGTTCCTCGTACCGGGGGTACCGCTCATCAACGGCGTGATCGACATCGTCGAGGGGCACATTCTGATCGGGTGCAGCCGCCTGATCAACGCCCTGTTGCTTATCATCTGCATCGCCATCGGCCTGTCGGCGACATTGTTAATGGTTAAAGACGGATTGCTATGATCGCTGCGGACATCCTTCTCGACGGGCTCTTTGCGGCCATCGCGGCCATCGGTTTCGGCGCCGTTTCCGACCCGCCGATGCGGGCTTTCCCCCGTATCGCCCTGCTGGCGGCCATGGGGCACGCCCTGCGGTTCTGCCTGATGCACTACTTTTCGGTCGACATCGCCACGGCCTCGCTGTTCGCCTCGATCAGCATCGGGTTCGGCAGCCTGTGGCTGGGGCGCGGCATCCGCTGCCCGATGACGGCCCTCTACATCCCCGCCCTGCTGCCGATGGTTCCCGGCATCTATGCCTACAAGACCGTCTTTTCGCTCATCATGTTCCTGCAATCGCTCAACGACCCGGGGGAGGGGTTGCAATACATGCAGCAATTCTTCCTCAACGCAACCGTATCGCTGAGCGTGATAGCGCTGCTGGCAGCGGGGGCTACGCTGCCCATCTTTGTATTCAACCACCAGGCATTCTCGCTCACGCGGCGCCGCAAGCATACCGACAAATAACGATCCATGGAAATCTTCTGGAACACCATCGCCTCCTATAACGCCGCGACATGGCCCGTACAGATCCTACTGACGCTGGTTGCGGCCACGCTGACGCTGCTGCTCTATCTGCGTCCGACGCCCGGGGTACGCATCGCCATGAAGACCTTTATGGCGCTGCTCAATTTCTGGATCGCTGGTGTCTATTACCTCTTATACGGCGAACAACGCGAGCACAACGACATGCTGGCGCTCTTCTGGGCGATCATGGGATGTATCTGGGTATACGACCTGGTCGTGAAACACGCTTCGCTCCAACGCACGCACAACCATACAGGCTTCGCGCTGCTGCTGTTCGCCATGCCGCTCGTCTACCCGCTCTTTTCGCTGGCGCTGGGGCGTACGTTCCCGATGGTCACCACGCCCATGATGCCGTGTTCGGTCGCCGTATTCACCATCGGGCTGATGCTGGCCTTTTCGGAGCGGATCAACATCGTGCTGGCCATGTTCCTCTGCCACTGGGCGCTGATCGGGCTATCGAAGGTCTACTTCTTCGGCATCCCCGAGGACTACCTCCTGGCATGCAGCATCGTGCCGGCACTCTACATCTTCTTCCGCGAATATATCCGCAGCAACGAGGGCCGGCCGACAAAGCCTTCGCCCCGGGTACTGAACGCGCTGCTGGTGGTATTGTGCATCATCATCGGCGCCTCCTTCGCCTTCACGATGCTGCACCAGCTCAACCTCTTTACGGATGTCTGATAGTTGAAGGAAATCCGCCGCACGAACTGTTCCAATCAAACTTTCCAAACGGTAGCTGCATGTGCCCGATAGCAGAACGCAGGAATTGCCGTGTGTCTATCGGCAAGGTTATGTTTTCGTAAACGAAACAGGGGCTTGCGGGATTATCAGTGATCCCGCAAACCCCTGTTCGTTCGGATGATTGGCCGCTTATTGCCGTTCGCTCAACTCTTTATAAAGCTCCAGCCGCAAGCCGCAGTAGTTTTCGATGATATGCCCCATTTTTTCGACGCGTTGCAGGTGCATTTCCAATTCCTGCGGCGCAACATCGAAACCAATGTCGTAGCGTGCCTTTACCAGAAAACTCTTCAGACGCGGCAGCGTGAAGATATTTTCGATATGGTTATCGTCTAAAACCAGCATCAGCTGCGTCGAGAGCGTCCGCATCCGTTCGTGCATCACGACCGGATCGTGAATATCGAACTCCAGCCCGTGATAAACATAATAGAGCGTATGATAAAAGTAGACCGTAGCCTGCGCCATGAACAAAGCCGCCAGACGCATATTGCGGCTTTCGCTGAAGGCGTCCTGCGCCTGTTCGATCAATTCGTTGCCCAGCATCCGGAAAGTATCGAAATGAAATTTGGCATCCGCATAGGCTGCGGCAAAGTTGATCGGGTGTTTCGGGCGGCGGAAATGGTAGTGGTCGCTGCAATAGAGCAATTCGCCCTCGGAGTGTGCAAAGTAGAGGAATGGTTTTTTATTCGACTCAACATAGCTCAAAGGCATAATGTAGAGGTTGATATAGGTGATCTCGCGCCTGCTGTACGGCACTTTGTAACGCAGGATGCGTTTCGCCTGAATCCAGTCGTATTCGGGCGTTTCCCGCACGACCATCAGCAGGTCATAGGCCATGGCGTTGCTATGGCGCGTGCCGCCGACCAATTTCCCGAACAGCAGGATATATTCGGGATCGAAATAGCCGTCCGTCAAAGTTTGGACGATCCGGGTGGCTTCGGCGGGATTGTAGAGTTTTTCCGTTGGTTGTTCGGGTTGCGGTTCTGGCTTTGGAGCAAGTTGCCCGGTCGGCTGTTCCGGAGAGGGTACGGGCTGTTGTTCGGCTTGGGTGTTTTCGGGGGTTTGGGGTTGCGCAGGCTGTTTCTGCACGGGGTTTTGATTCGTTTCCATTTGGTTGATTGTTAGAATTTAGACATAGTGAGGGCTGTCCTTATCGTGCGCTGGGCACAACAAAGAGAATAACGGTTTAGTTAGCAGTTACTTGCTAATCCGGCGGGTGAAAATAGAAACGAATCGAGAGGTTGCATGGCGGGAACCGCCTGCGGCTGGCCTTACGGCGTGTCTGTACCGGAGTACGGACATGATGCATTGTTCGCATAAAGATAAAAATATGCGCAGCTGCGAACAATACATCACCCTTTTACAAGCTCAGCAAAGTGCCGTTCGCGGGTCGCTAAACCCCAACGGCTCTGCGCACACCTTTAATATGGTTGCTTTGCTGGCTACCACGTAAAAGAATTTTATAACATATTGTTCGCAGGGGCAAAGGTAGAAAATCTTTTTCACATATTTTGCAATGTAAATTTTATATATTACTTTCATACAAGACTAATCCATTTTTAAAATGAAAAGAGAAACAAAATTTGATATTGCGCTGTCTTTCGCAGGAGAAGATTGAGAATACGTAGACCAAGTCGCAACTATATTACACAGCAAGGGCATCAGTGTATTTTATGACTTATTTGAGGAGGTGAATCTATGGGGAAAGAATTAATATGACTATTTGTAACACTATGGAACAACTAAATAATTTAGCAGATAACCGATTAATTGATGGATGCATCTATTGTGGTGGCTTTGCTGACACACGTGACCATGTACCATCTAAATGCCTTCTTGAACAACCTTTTCCCGATAACTTACCGGTCGTCGGATGCTGTTATTCTTGTAATCAAAATTTTTCTAAAGATGAACAATACTTTGTCTGTTTAATAGAGAGCGCTCTTTGCGGTTCAACTGACCCAGAGAAAATAAAACGTCCTTCAGTAGCCCGAATTATGCAGACTTCGCCAAAACTTCGCCAACGAATTGAAAATTCGAAGATTGAAGTAGATGGTCAGATTGCATTTATTCCCGAAATTGAACGTATTAACAATGTACTGTTAAAGCTAGCTAGAGGACATGCCGCTTTTGAACTTAGTCAACCATGTCGTAGAAAGCCAGATCATTTCTGGTGTGGTCCCCTCTCATTGCTTCCTCAAGAGGATCGGGAAGTATTCGACTCCGTTCATTTTCAACAACATTTTGGCGAGGTGGGATCTCGTAACATGCAACGCCTTTTTGTTACACAAATAACCAGACTTGCAGAGAATGGCGAACAGCAAAATGTCGAGATGTTTATCAATGATTGGGTTGACGTTCAGGATGATAGATATAGATTCATCGCAATAGATGAAATGGGGCAAATAGTGATTAGAATCGTTATTGCTGAATACTTTGCGTGTGAAGTTGTTTGGGAACTATAAGTGGGGTTGCAGATACCAAATCAATACACATTTTATTGATAATTGCCAACTGTGCCCAGTTTGTGCCCGGAAAAAAGCGAAGAGCCGTCAGACTTTCGTCTGAGGGCTCTTTTGTTGCCCAGGACAGGGATCGAATCGGTATAAAGCTTTCATCTAGTGCTCGAAAGCCGTATCATCACATTCATCAAGATAAGTACTCAAAAAGCGGTCGCCGTACAAATGCCGTACAAACAAAAAACAAAACCGCGTTGCAGATAATTGCAACGCGGTTTTAGTGAGGTCTGAAGCGCCCACTAAATTAGAGGGTTAATAACATTTATAATCCTTTCCTAACACTTTTAATTCCAATTATTAATCGATGATCCAATTCCTATACAGTCACAACATATTATATCATAACAATAATTTGGAAACTATAATGGCCCTTTTACTAATTTCGCATACCTACTCAATGCCTTCCAAATAACCAACAATAATGGAATTGATTCTCCGATAACTATAACAAATAAGGCAACAACAATATACAAATAATATTTGGTATTAATAAACGGTGTAATATGCCGAAACGAGAATAATACAATAGTCCCAATTAAAGATACAACGAGCAACCATATAGCAAATCTATTGATAGTAACCATATCTTTTACAAAATTAAAAGCACTATTGCGCCTTCTTAATATTGCCATAGAACTATCTCCTGCAATGATCTGTCTTTCATATATCTTAATTTCATCTTTCTTACTTGCTATAAAAGAAAAAGCCAAAGTAAAAATAGCGAATCCTATCCCTATTAGAGCAATGGAATATGTCAATACATCAGAAATGTATATTTGTAGGATTTCGTTATTCATTTCGATTTAACGACATAAAATTCGTAAATACAGCCTGTATATGTGTTCGTATAAAATCAATATCAAATATTCTTCCTGAATTCAAATCATCGCCAGTAACAGTAAAAAAATAATTAAAACTATCTTCAATTGCTCGATGAATATTATCTTTAAATTCTGTCATTGAAACGGAAAGAACCCGTCTATTAGGCAATGTATATTTTATGACCTTTTTAGTATAAGCCCCCATATCTTCATCATTATATGCTTTAATTGCATCTTCAGAAGACATATTATCTAACTTATACTTTTTCTCTTTCTTAATTTTACCACTATAATTATATTCCTGTAAATATGGGGGAGTTTCGTCATCAATATCATTAAATGCATAAAAGGTAAGTTCAACATTACTTACACATTTAGCGTCTTTTAAATCATTCAACAGCTTTTCTTCTTTAATATTCTTAATTGGAGTTTTAAGAATATCTTTCATTATCATTTTCGCCACATGAGTTACTTCTTCATTACTTTTAGTTGGATCCTCATAAACAAACACTCGCCAATATATTATTGTTCTATTCTCAACAGAAAAAACAGAAGGGTATAATAAAATAAAATGTGTTGAGCTACATAGCTTATCATTTTGTTGAAAAACAAAAACACTATTACCATCTTCCTCTTCAACTATATCCGAATCGTTTGCTCTTTTATAATAACCATCTATGAGATTCGTTTTAAAAACGGTTGCTTGGAGTAACAAACATTTATCTTCATCATAAGAACAATCATGCACCATAATTGATTGAACTCCAATAATACTTGATTTACGCCTATTACTTTTGGCCACTTTTTGCCCCCGATTATTATAATTTACAATAACATCTTTTACTTCTGAAATCAAACTATCACAAGTAGTGGGACTAAATAATAAATCATCTTCTATTCTTTCCAAATTACCTGTAACATAGACAGGAACTTTAACTCGATATTCATTATTATCCATAGCCATATAAAGTGTTTATTTTCTTATAAAGTTACAAAAAATATTCAACATTCAAGGCTGGAGACTTTTATTCGCAAAATAAGAACATAAGAATGACATTTCGTGACACATCACAAAAACCTATTCCTATCACAGAAAAGGGATCATATTATAATCATCCTTGGAAAAGAATATGAACTGTCACAAATTAAGGGAAATTAAATACTAAAAAGCTCACAATATCTTTCGACGACTCCCCCTCTGTAAGATGGAGATATAAGAAAATACACCCGTTCCGATTTTCGCGACAAATCATCAATAAACCAATTCTCTCAAATATATCACTTACCAAGAATGACGATCGCCTTTCTATCCGACACGCATGGAAAACACTGTGAGTTGAAGAAACTGCCGCAGGCCGACATGTTGATCCATGCAGGGGACTTGTCGTGGAACGGGACGGAGGAAGAGATTGCCGATTTTATCGAATGGTTCGGGGCATTGAATTACCGGCACAAAATCTTTATCGCAGGCAATCATGACGATTGCTTGGATGGAGCCGGCATCGAAGGGATGCCACATGACTGCTACTATTTATGCAACAGCGGTATAGAAATCGAGGGTGTGAAAATATGGGGAATCCCGTTCTTTCTATCCGACGAAATCCACTGGGCAGACCTTTATCCGGAGAAAATCGCCCAGATTCCTCAACAGACCAACATACTGGTTTCGCATTGTCCGCCGTTCGGAATTCTTGATAAATCAGCATTCGGCGCAAATATGGGGAATAAAGATTTACGGAAGCAAATAGAAATCATCAACCCTCGCTACCACTTGTTCGGCCATATCCACGAGGCATATGGCGTATATAAAACATCCCGAACAACCTTTGTGAACGGTGCTGTTGTGGATGAGAATTACGAACCGGTCAATCATCCTGTCGTTATTACGATATAACAAAACCTCCGAAGAAACCGCCTTTGTGTCAAACTCCGGCACCCGGTTTCTGACAAAATGCCTGACAAATTTTATTTTGTCAAATATCATAGAAATTTTTAGAAAAATTTTTTACGATTCTCCAGCTTCGGACAGTCCGGGGCTGGAGAACTTTTTCAGGGATATTCGATGACTGACAAATGTCAAGTGGCAGACGCGAAGGTGCGGCTTTTGTGTAGCAACGTGCCAAACGAAAGCCATTATGAAGAAACAAGAAATCATTTACAACATCAACGACCTGACATGCCTGACGTCAGCATCTGACGCCGACGTCATACCGCAGGAGCTATTCCGGGCAAATCACCCGGACTGCGACAAGACGCAGCAACTGCAAGGAACGACCCTTGAAAAAAGTACGCAGAAACCATTCAACCGAATGACCATGCGTCAGAAACAAGACCTCTATACCCGCCGGATGATCCGCTTCTCTCTGAAAAATCCGGCACAGCCGCTCACTCCGATCCGGATGCGTATGACCATCAACCACGTGCGTATGTCCTATGCCCTTGCTCCGACATTCAAAATCGAGCCGAAACATTGGGATAGCACGGAGGGCCGTGCGATCGTCGATTCGAAACGGAATGCTGATCTGAAAGGCAATCCCCGCCTGCGTGTCCGGCTCGACAACATCAACACCGAAATCGACAAGATCACCAACGCCGTACTGACCGTTCTCGCCCGGTTTCAGCAGCAGAGCATCCGCGCCTCGGCGGATCAGGTACGCAACGAACTGCAACGCGAACTCGGACAAGAGGCAAGCAAGGCCCGGACATTCCGCGACGTATTCGAATACATCGACTTTTACATCAACGCCTGCCGGGAAGGAACCATTCTTAACGGCGCGGGCACACGCCTGACACCCGGCACGATCCGCAGCTACCTATCGACCAAAAGTGCCCTGCGCCGTTATGCCGAAGCGCGTCACATCCGGCTGACGCTGGAATCGCTGACGTTGGATTTTTACAACGACTTCGTCAAATATCTGAACGAGACGACCCACAGCCGGGGCCGCTATCGTCCGAATGTAATCGGCAAGTTCGTGAAGAATATCCGCACGTTCCTGCGTTACGCGTTCGACAACAACTATACGCTCAACTCCGATTTCAAGCGCCGCGAATTCAAGGTTTTTCAGGAAACGGTCGAAACCATCTACCTGAATGAAGATGAATTGCAACGGCTTTATGATCTGGAATTGCCGCCCTCGCAGGCCGAGGTGCGCGACGCCTTTCTGGTCGGCTGTTACACCGGGCTGCGGTTCAGCGACATCGGACGGCTGCAACCGCACCACATCCATTTCGACGAAGGAATCATCGTCATCACGACCCAAAAAACGAACCGGACGATCGCCGTGCCGATCTGCCCGAAACTGCGCAGCATCTTCGCCCGTTACGACAACTGTCCGCCGCCGACACAAAGCAATCAGGCAACGAACCGGATGCTTAAACAGCTATGCCGTAAGGCGGGCATTACCTCCAAAGTCTATCTGACAGAGGTATTGGGCGGAGAACGGCAGATACGCTGTTACGAGAAATGCGACCTCGTAACGACCCATACAGCACGCCGTTCATTTGCCACAAATGCTTTCAAGAACGATATTCCCGCCGCACTTATCATGTCGGCAACGGGCCACACGACCGAGGCCAATTTCCGACGCTATATCCGTTGCACCGCCGAGGAAAAGGCGGCCGCACTCAAACAATACAAATTTTTCAACTGACAACCCATGACTACCATAGAGACCTGCGACGGCCAGCCCGTCGCTTTCGAACACGCCGTTGAGATGGCCGAATATCTGTGTGTGCTCGACTTCGGCCTCGATCTGATCGCCGGAGAGGAGCGAGCCACGCCCCAGTCTGTTGCCGACTTGTTCTGTACCTGCTTCCTGCATTGGGAAACAGACTATCGGCAGCAACAGGGCTTTACCAAAACAAGCGACCTCTATCCCATCTTCAGCGGCTATCTCTTCGCCGACGTTCCGGCCCTGCAACGCTATCGCCTGCTTGCCGGACAGGAAATCCGGCGGCACGAACTGATTCCGGCGGAAGACGGCGAGGCCCGGACATTTTACCGGAATCACGTGTTTATCCGATGCAGTCAGGCACTACCGGCCCTGTTCTGCGATCCGGTATTCTATGCCACCCTGCGAAAAAGGGCTTATGCGACCATCCGGCAACACGACCGGTTTACGGAGGGATTCCACGTCGCTGTCGAAAAATTGCAAACCCGGCTTCGGAATATGGAGCTCCGGATAAAAAACGCCTACACGAGTGCCGTTTTCGATTGTGTAAGCGAGGAGATCAACTCGCACCTGTCCCGGTTCACAGACAGAAAATACGGAAAGGGCACAATCGTTATCAACGATACGCAGCGGGTAATTCTGACGCTGTTCCTGTTGTACCGGCTCGGTCTGAACAACCTGCGGGCCACCCACACGGCAACGCTTATGGCCTCGCTGTGGGGTGGCGCACCGGAGGTTTACCGCAAACTGATCGACAAATGCCATCGGGGAGGCCCGACGTGCGGATATGCGGATATAGACAACTATACCGATTCGCGGGAAATGATCGCGTCCCTCCTGCGACGGGTGGACGGACGATCCGACAGCCGGGAAAAGATCGAACGCTTCTGCCGGGAGTTTACCGGAGCATGGGACATTGCAGGCCTTTCGATGATTGCCAGACGAGAAGATATACAGCCGGATAACTGACAAGACGAAGCGGGCATACTATCGCCCGCTTCTTTTTTTGTCCTACCGCAAAATTGTGTCTGAGGTGGAGGCAGGTTGTTCCTTTGCACCTGTAAACCAAAAAATTTTTTTATTATGAAAACTTTGATTTTACAGGAGGCCGATCTCACGGCCCTGTACGATTGTCTGAAGGAGCTTCGCTCCGAGATTACGGAACTGCGCCGCATGAAGGAGCCGCCCGAACATCGCTACCTCTCCCGCTCGGAAGTCTGCGACCTGCTCCACATCAGTTATTCGACTTTGCATCGAATGACGCGGCAGGGAGAGATCCGATGCCTGAAAAACGGGAGACGCACCCTGTTTCTGATGTCCGATGTCGAAGCGGCAATGATCCCCGTAAACGCATAGGCCCTATGGAACAGGTTGTAAAATCTCCGGCGGCGGTTCAGACTACCGCTGTCGGAGCGAAACAGAATGTATTTCCGTTCGAGGATGTTTTTCCCCGTCCGCTGACCGAACTGATTCTTGCCCTGCACTGCGATCTGGGATTTCCGGTCGATTTCAGCGCTACGGCAATACTGACGGCTTTTGCTGCGGCAATAGGAAGCACGATCCAACTGAAAATGAAAAGCCTCTTTACGGCAATCGCCTCGCTCAACTGTGTACTGGTCGGCAATCCCGGAACCTGCAAGAGCCATCCCATCCAACGGGCATTCGCACCGTTCGAATTGATTCGCGCCCGGCGTTTTGCTGCCTACAAAAAGGAGATGGCCGAATACCGACGTCGCAAAGCCGAAGGGAACCCCGGCCCGAAACCGGTTCTGCGTACTCCGATCCTGAATGAACTGACGCTGGAAGCGCTCTACCGGAGCATGGAAGCCAACCCGCGCGGCGTGGCGATCGTAGCCGACGAGATGAACGGTTTTCTGGAAAACATGAACCGCTACAACACCGGTTCCGACGCCGAAGCGTTCAATACGATCTGGTCGGGACTTCCGCAGTCGATCAACCGGGCTTCGATCGATTCCCGTTACATCCATCAGGTCGCCGTATCTATCATCGGCACGATGCAGACGGCGATCATGCATAAATTCTTCACGCGCGACAAGGCCGGTAGCGGATTCTCCTCGCGCTTTCTGTTCACCGCTCCGGAGAACCTGACCATGCCCCACTGGTCGGCCTCGGAGATCGACCCCGCACTGACCGAACAGTATGAAAAAGCGATCCTGCGACTACTCGACCGTGAAATGGAAAAGGATGCCGACGGAATCCCGCAACCAACCGAGATCGGATTTACTCCCGAAGCCCTGCAACGTATGCTATCGTGGCACAATGACGAATACCGGCCCCGGACACAGGAGGAGATGGGCGACACCTACGCCGACGCCTGCTGTAAGTTGGACACCTATGCGCTGCGTTTCGCTCTTATCTTGGAGGTAATGCGGGCCGCCCTCGAAGAGCGTGAGCCCGTTGCGGTCGGGATGGATTCGGTCGAGGGGGCGATCCGACTGGTGGAGTATTTCCGGCAGGAGGCAATCAAGATTCACAAGCTCGTCTACGGCAAGGATATCCGTATTTCGATGACAGAGCAACAGCGCAAAGCCTACGATGCACTTCCGCCCTCGTTCCGAATCACCGCAGCTTACGAACTGTTAGAGAAAAAGATCGGATTCTCGAAGGATCAGGTCAAGAAATTTTTAGGCAAACAGCGTTATTTCACCCGCATCGTCAAAGGTGAATACCGCAAAAATTATGTAGAAATATCCGAATAAGCACTTACGGCACGGCGGGCTCTTACGGATAATTCCCATTGAATACATGGCAATTATCTCTCCTACGGAGAGCCTGCCGGGAGCCACCGGTGCAAAAAAGACATAACACCATGAAAAACAACCATAAACCCATCGCCCGCTTCATCCACCGGGACAGGCTTCGCAGCTCCCGGCTGGGCGGCACACGATATTACGAACGCACGACGCTGTACGCCTATCTGTCCCGCTATTTCGCGACGGAGGCCATCTACCGCGCATTTTCCCGTTACGGTCTGATGGTAGACTTGGAGTATAAACAGGACGGGTTATACGGTATTGCTTTCCCCTTTCAGGATAACAAAACACGGCAACTGCTCTCGGTGCTGTACGACCCTGCAACCGGCAAACAGACCGGCGAGCAACCGATCGGCCAACGACTGATGAAAGGATACGATCTGCAACCCGCACCGGCATTATTCGGCATGCACTTGTTGCAGGAATATCCCGACAAGCCTGTCGGAATCCTGCGTGATTCGCGTGACGCCCTGATTATGCCCCTTGCCAATGATACACGGCTCTGGCTGGCAACAGGAAACAGCAATCGGAACGGGTATAGCCTGACCGACCCTGCCATCATGGAGGTACTACGCGGACGATCCATAACGCTCTATCCTGCCTCCGGTCTCTATGACGCCAGTATGCCGATTGCCCACCGCATGCAGGAACAGGGTACGACACTACGATAAGCAATGCGGCGGAACAACTGACAACCGGTATGACATCGGACGCCCAACTTACGATTGCCGATTTCGTTCTCCAACAGATCGAAGAAGAACAATTCTACGCCTCTTATCCCTTTGCAGCGGATAATCCCGGCTCCGGAATGGCTCCGTACTCCTTTTGTAATCTACAGGAACAGAACGAACAGACGACCCCGATGCCCCAAGTGCCGGACGTGCCGGAGAGTTTGTTCCTCTGTTAATGGAAATCCGAACGAATAACAAGGGAGTAAAATTCGAACACCCCGGAATTATGAAATGCACCCTGCTTATTCCTCGCTTTCGAAGCGGGGATCATCCAACGGAGGGAAAAACTCCGCAGGAGAACATCCGAGGTCCTTAGCGATCAGATAGAGTTGATGAACGGTATACTTGGTCGTGAACCGGTCGCTTTCGACCTGCCCCACGAAACTGGCAGAGCGGCTGATAGTAAAGGCGATTGCCCGCTGGGAAATGCCTTGCTCCAACCGCTTTTCGCGCACACGGGCGATCACATATTTGTCAAGCTCCGATTTCATACCTCTTATTATTTGCAAAACAACCGATTTTGCTTAATTTTGCGCTCACTATTAGCGAGCAACACCAAATAAAACAGCAGAAACCAGAAACATTCGAACAAATATCATGAAGAAAATCTCATTCCTACTGGCAGCTCTCTTTGCGCTGGGACTGTCGCAGGGCCACGCGCAGACGCTCAAGACCGTGCGCACGTATTACGACCTGTTCAGCACCAGACCTTACGAGGTCTATACCGTAAACGCCCGAACCGGGCAGAAGCACGGCGCCTACAGCCTCTATATGGAGGACGGCACACTGGGTATTACCATGACCTATGCGAACGGAGCCCTCAACGGCCCCTATCGCCAATACGGGTTTGCCGACGGCACGGCCGCCCACCAAAGCAAGCCCCGCATCGAGGCCAGCTACCTCAACGACAAATTGCACGGACATTATATGGAGTACATGATCCTGAACGGCCAGCGCAAGCCCCGCATTGAGCGGACATACGACAAGGGCTTCATCATCGAGGAGACGACTTGGCACGAATCGACCGGCGCAAAGGAAGAGTACAGTTGCATGAACGGCGTCAATCGTTCGTGGTACGACAATGGCAAGCCATATCGCGAATGTCAGGTCGTAAAGGGATTGCCTAACGGCAAATTCGTTGAGTATCACCCCGACGGGAGCATTGCGGAGATAAGCTACTACAAAAACGGCGAGTTGGACGGCAAGCTGGAAAAATACTATGAAAACGGGCAACTCCGCACCATACAGCACTTCGCAGATGGAAAACTCACAGGCGAAATGGTCGGCTACCACCCCGACGGCAGGCTGGCCGAAAAATACACGTTCGAGACACCGGGAGAGGTCGCAACCTGCGTACTCTACTTTGCCAACGGCAACAAGCGTTCGGAGACCACTCGCACGGGAGACAACGAATTCCTGACCATCCGCTACGACAGCATCACGGCATCGAAAACGGCGGAACTGGTACAGAACTGGCACGAGGCCTCCTCCAATTCCGACGAAGGTACGGAAGTGAAAGTATACCGCGCCGACGGCACACTGCACAAGTCATGGACGCGTAACGGATCGAAGAAATACCGCGCCTGCACCTATGACGAAAAAGGAGAGTTGGAATCGCTGTACGACTACGACGGCACGCTGATCTACGTCTTTCCCGGCACGGAGATCGTCTCGCAGCGGATAAAATCCGCCGACTACAAAGGACACTATCCCTACGAATGTTATGACCGCGAGGGAAACGTGATCGAAAAGGGGAAAATGGACAGCGATGACAATAAACTTACCGTAACGAAGTACGAAAACGGCAGATCCGTCTACGAGCGGGCGGATAACGGAAATGAATACTGGAGACATCCCAACGGTAACCGCAAAGCCTATGCGTCGGCAGACAGATCCTATATCGTCATGTACGACGAACAGGAACGGTGGATCGGCTGCCGTTCGAAGGAGGGGCACTACTGTGTCTATCGTTACCCCAATTCGTCCGTGAAAGCCAAAGGAGAGGAGGATGCAGCGGGTAACCGCATCGGAAAATGGTATCTCTATTCCGAGACCGGCCGCCTCTCCGTCGAGGAAAACGGCGTTGTCCGCAAGCCTACCAAAGAGGAGAAAGCAAGCCACGAAAGTTATTTGCAGGAGTTGGTCGATGCCAAACGCTGACCGGAAGCCCGCTTTCGGTCAATACCGTCGCAATCTTCGGACTGCGGCGGTTTTTTGATTTTACACCCGAATAATGAACTAATCTATGGAACGAACAATACATCGACTAACCATCCATATCACGGATAACGACAAATTCGACAAGCTCGTCGAACTGGACGGACTGCAACCCTATGCCGAAGCGCTGCACAATGCGATAGGGGATAGAGATATTCCTCTCTACCGGAACAACCGTCTGCTATTCATTGCAAAAGAGAACAACCCGTTGGATTTCGGAACGATCTACCGCATTTGCGGTGCCGTACAAATCCTGTTCGGAAACGGGCTGGTGTGGGATATTGTCGAAGATTCCAAGGAGCAGGCTGACGCCTTGTTATTGCTGAATTACAAGCGATAACGAAATAGCCGAGGCTGATAAGGGACCGCATCGGGACCACGATCCACGACCGGAAAACCGGGGTATTACGGAATCGGACAGACTATTGCGAAGATGGCATCTTGTGACAACAACTCACATAAAACCAGCATATTCTGTATGCGATAAAGTGGTATACCGTAGCTCCGAAGCGGGCCCGACTTCGGGCCCTGACAAAGAGAAAGTCCTCGGAAGTTATTAGCTTCTAAGGACTTTCGCATCAAAATTGAGGTCTGAAGCGGATTCGAACCGCTGTACAAGGTTTTGCAGACCTTTGCCTAGCCACTCGGCCATCAGACCATATGTTCCCCGACAGGTTCCTGTTCGGCTTTCATTCCGTAACTACAAGTCCGCTGCTTCCGGATTGCATGCCGCGCCGGAAACATCCGGTTTATTTTCAGGCGCATCGGGAGTGCAAATATACAAACATTTCTAAAATCTGCAAAACTTCGACCCAACTTTGCGCTATTTCCCAAAAATATTTACCTTTACAAGATAATAAACGACATTTTGCGGTTATGACCATCGAGGATATCGCCTTGCAGATGACCCCGGGCATCGGCGTGAAAGGCGCCGTGCACCTGCTCGGAATATTCGGCGACGCACGGGGCATTTTCGCGGCGGCACCCGAGGAGCTGGCTATGAAAGCCGCCTTGCGGGAAGACATTATCCGGAATATCGTCCACCGCAAAGGCTTCGGCGCCGCAGAAAAGGAACTCGGCTACTGCCGCCGCAATTCGATCTCCGCGATCGCTTCGACCGACCCCGAATTCCCGGCATTGCTGCGGGAAATACCCGATTATCCCCATGTACTATACCTGAAAGGCAACGCTGCCGCCCTCTCGGCACGCTGCGTCGCGATGGTCGGCACCCGCCGGGCAACGCCCTACGGGCAGACGATGTGCAACAGGCTGGTGGAAGGGCTCGCGGCACAGGTTCCGGGGCTCTGCATCGTGAGCGGGCTGGCGTTCGGCATCGACGTCGCGGCACACCGGGCAGCCCTGGCCGCAGGGGTACGAACCGTCGCGGTACTGGCGAACCCGCTCCCCGGCGTCATGCCGGCACAACACACGGCCGTGGCGCGCGACATCCTCGACCACGGCGGGGCACTGGTCACGGAGCTCCACTCGCAGACGCGGCAGAACGGCACGGCATACCTGGCCCGCAACCGGATCATCGCAGGGCTGGGTGCCGGCTGCGTGGTCGTAGAGTCGCCCGACAGCGGCGGGTCGCTCGCCACGGCGCATTGCGCCGACGGCTACGACCGTTCGGTAATGGCCGTACCGGGACGCGCCACGGACGGCATGTCGTCGGGGACGAACCACCTGATCCGCAACCGCAAGGCGCAGCTCGTGATGACCGCCGACGATATTGTCCGCGAACTGATGTGGGATCTCGGCCCGGAACCGGCAGCATTCCGGGAAAAACCGTCCACACCGGAGCTTACGCCCGACGAAGCTGGGTTGCTGGGCTGTTTCCGCACGGACGACCCGCTGGCGGTGGAAACCCTCGCGGAGCTGAGCGGACTGGAACCGGGTGAACTGGCTGCCCTGCTCGTAGGGCTGGAACTGGCAGGAGCCGTACGGCAACTGCCCGGCAACCGATATATGAAAACACGATGAAACTGACGGATACACATTCACACCTGTACGATACGGCGTTCGACGCCGACCGCGAAGAGGCACTGGCCCGCGCCGCGGCGGCGGGCGTGGAGCACCTGCTGCTTCCGGCCATAGACTCCGAAAGCCACGGAGCGCTGTTCGACCTCTGCCGCCGCCACCCGGGGCAATGCGTCCCGATGATGGGACTGCACCCCACCTCGGTGAACGACAACCCGCACTGGCGCGAGGAGCTGGCGCTCGCCGAACGTTACCTCACAGCCCCGCCCGAGGGCATCGCACGTTTCTGCGCCGTGGGCGAGATCGGGCTGGACTACTACTGGAGCGGCGAGTTCGTCGCCGAACAGGTCGAGGCTTTCGTTTCGCAATGCCGCCTGGCCGCACGGCTCGGCCTTCCGGTGGCGATCCACACCCGTGCGGCATGGGACGACATGTGCCGGATCATCGGGGAGGAAGCGACGGCCGCGGCGGAGGCCGGGCGGAGGCTGCGGGGCGTGTTCCACGCCTTTTCGGAGGATGCCGTCACCTACCGGAAACTGAAAGCCTGCGGCGATTTCGCCTTCGGAATCGGCGGCGTGGTGACTTTCAGGAAGAGCAAGCTGGCCGATACGGTGCGTGAAATGGAACTGGACGACATCGTACTCGAAACCGACTGCCCGTACCTGACACCCGCGCCCCACCGCGGCGAGCGCAACGAGTCGGCCTATGTGCGGTTCGTGTGCGAGAAAGTCGCGGAACTGAAGGGGCTGACCCCCGGCGAAGTGGCGGCCGCAACGACGGCGAACGCCAAACGTATTTTCGGAATATAACACCATAAGACCATACGATGAAATCTTCGATCCTGATCATCTATACGGGCGGTACCATCGGCATGAAGAACGATGCCGAAACCGGCGCCCTGGTGCCTTTCGACTTCAGCGGCATCTACGATGAATTCCCTTCGCTCAAGCGGCTCAACGTGGACATCGACGTGCTGACGATGGATCCCGTGATCGACTCGTCGAACGTCACCCCGGCAAACTGGGCGGCGCTGGCCGAGTTGATCCGCGACAACTACACCCGCTACGACGGGTTCGTCGTACTGCACGGCACGGACACCATGTCCTACACCGCATCGGCATTGAGTTTCATGCTCGAAAACCTGGCCAAGCCCGTGGTTTTCACCGGCAGCCAGATCCCGATCGGCGTGCTGCGCACGGACGGCCGCGAGAACCTCATCACGGCCATCGAGATCGCGGGGGCGCACATCGGCGGACGCCCCGAGGTACCCGAAGTGTCGCTCTATTTCCAGAACCGGCTGTTCCGCGCCAACCGTACCACCAAGCGCAGCGCCGAGGCGCTGAGCGCCTTCCGTTCCTACAACTACCCGCCCCTGGCCGAGGTGGGGGTTAACATCGCCTATAACCTCGCGGCGATCCTCCACCCGACGGAAATCTCGCCGGAACTGCGCATCGCCACCCGCCTGGCCGACGGAATCGAAGTCATCAAGCTTTTCCCGGGGCTGGGCGAAAATATCCTGCGGGCGATGCTCTCGGCACCGGGGCTGCGGGCCGTGGTGCTGGAGACATTCGGCGCGGGCAACGCCCCGACCAACGAATGGTTCATCCGCGTACTGAAAGAGGCGATCGACCGCGGGGTCATCATCCTCAACATCACGCAGTGCGGCGGGGGCAAGGTTTCGATGGAACTTTACGAAACCGGGCTGAGGCTGCAGAAGATCGGCGTCCTGTGCGGCCACGACATGACCACCGAGGCGGCCGTCACGAAGCTGATGTACGTGCTCGGACTGGGGCTTTCCGACGAACAGACCCGCGCATTGTTGCGGCGCCCTCTGCGAGGCGAATTTACAACCTAAGACGTTGCACGGAACGATTTTTTTTTCTATATTTCGCACTGCTAATGTACCTTATCGGGTCGTCCATTGGGGGCGGCACGAGGGGGAACAGGGATACAACACACTGAAAAATAAACGGTTGGAGTGATTCAGAATGAAATTTCCGGAATTAGCCCATACGTGCGGAACCGGCAGGGGAAAGCCATGGATCGGGGTAAAAAGACGCCGTGAGTATCCGGAAAGGATAAAAAAAATATTTTTTTAGGATTTTTTTTATCCCGGGAGAATTGACGAAATACGATGGAAAGCGGAAGAACGTATTGTGAAATACCTAAAAACACAACAATAAAAAACAACTAACAAATTTAATTTTATCTAATCACAACTATGAAAAAACTTTTTTTGATTCTGTCAGTGGCCCTGTTCGCATTGGGTACTGTTAACGCTTTCGCGCAGGAGGCTGCCGCAGCTGCCGAAACCCAACTCGCCGGCGATAGCCTGCACCACGTGATGATGCAGAAGTTCCTCGAGGGTGGTTGGGCATGGATGCTCCCGATCCTTATCTTCCTGATTATCGGTCTGGCCGTTGCCATCGAGCGTATCCTCTATCTCTCGCTGTCGACGATCAACTCGAAGAAACTCATCACCAAGGTTGAAGAAGCCCTGAAGAACGGCGGCATCGAAGCTGCCAAGGAAGTTTGCCGCAACACGCGCGGCCCGATCGCTTCGATCTACTACCAGGGTCTCGACCGTTACGATCAGGGTCTGGATTCGGTCGAGAAGGCTGTCGTTTCCTACGGTTCGGTTCAGACCGGCCAGATGGAGTCGGGCCTGACGTGGATCGGCCTGTTCATCGCCCTTTCGCCCATGTTGGGCTTCATGGGTACCGTTGTCGGCATGATCGCGGCGTTCGACGCCATCCAGGCTGCCGGCGATATCAGCCCGACCCTCGTTGCAGGCGGTATCAAGGTCGCCCTTCTGACGACCCTCATGGGTCTTATCGCTGCGGTTATTCTTCAGCTGTTCTACAACTATATCGTTTCGAAGATCGACTCGCTGGTAAACGATATGGAGGATTCGTCCATCACGCTGATGGATATCCTGACGGCTTACAGCAAGAAATAATCCCAACGATTTAAAAAGAGTTAAAGGCAATTATGAAAAAGATTTTAAATATCATATTGGGTATTCTGCTGGCCGTGATGGCGGTACTGGGAATATACGCAATTGCTACGGGTGGCTCCGAGGCGGCTATCAGCCTGAACCTCATCTGGTGCTATTTCCTGCTGGCTCTTGCGGTGTTCACAGCTATCTTCTGCGCGGTCTTCGGCATGATCCAGAACCCAGCGGGAATCAAGGGCACGATTATTTCGCTCGCGCTGATCATCGTGATCGTGGGCGTGGCTTACTTCGTGGCTTCGGGACATGACATCCAGATCCCCGACCTCGCCAACGGCGGGTTTTTCTCCCAAGGTGAAACCGTCCTGACCGACACCAGCATCCTGGTAACGTACGTTGCCCTGGTCGCTGCGTTCGTGACGGCTATCGCAACCGAAATTTACGGCGCTTTCAAATAACAACGAACAATGGCAGGAAATAAAAGACAAATACAGGAGATCAACGCCGGCTCAATGGCCGACATCGCCTTCCTGCTGCTGATTTTCTTCCTTGTGGCCACAACGATGAATGTCGACACCGGTCTGGTGCGTATGCTTCCGCCGATGCCCCCCGAGAACCAAAAGCAGGAGGACATCAAGGTCAAGGAGCGCAACCTCTTCCTGGTGCTCATCTCGGGCAGCGGCAACATCATGGCCGGGCCCTCGGGCAAACAGGAGATCATCGACCTGAGACAACTCAAGGACAAGACGAAGGAATTCATCCTCAACCCGATGGACGACGAGAACCTCCCGGAGAAAACCGAAAAGGAAATCGAGTTGGCCGACGGCAGCAAGTGGGTATATCCCGAAAGCCAGGGCGTTGTTTCGTTACAGACCACCCGTGATACGGGCTATCAGTCCTACATCATGGTACAGAACGAACTCACACGCGCTTTCAACGAGGTACGTGACGAAGTCGCCATGAAGAAATTCGGAGCAAAATTCTCGGAGCTTTCCGAGGATCAGCGCAATGCAGTATCCAAAGCAGTACCTCTGAAGATTTCGGAGGCCGAACCGCGTAATATAAAGAAGTAAGTTATGGCAGTAATGAAAAAGAAGGGCAATAAAGGTTTGCCCCCTATCTCGACAGCATCGCTTCCTGACGTGATCTTCATGATCCTCTTCTTCTTCATGGTGTCGACCACCATGCGCGACCAGGAACTGCTCGTGAGGTACAAACTCCCCGAGGCAACCGAAGTGCAAAAGCTCGAGAAGAAATCGCTCGTAAGCTACATCCACATCGGCCAGCCTTCGCTGGTGATGCAGGCCAAATTCGGCACTGCACCCCGTATCCAGCTGAACGACTCGTACAAAACGACCAAGGATATTTTGGATTTCGTAGCCGCAGAGCGCGATAAGCTCAGCGAGGCCGACCGTGCCTCGATGACGATCTGCCTCAAGGCCGACCAGACAACCAAGATGGGTATCGTAACCGACGTGAAGCAGGAACTTCGCCGTGCCAATGCACTGAAGGTCTCCTACGCCGCTTCCAAGTCGCTGGGATACTAAATCCCGAGTCATATCGAAAAAGGGCTGAAGTAGGACTTCAGCCCTTTTTTTATGTGCCATACCGATAGTTATACGGCCTCCAGCATCTTCAAACGTATGCCCGCCACTGCAAGGCGGCAGGGTAAATTCGGGCCGGGGATTTATGCGCGGGAGATGATCGTATCCGATCACCACGGGATTTCCCGGCAACACGCGGAAAGACAATCCCCGCTCAGAATTGCAACTCCAACTGGCCGATCCCGTGGCTGAACGACAGGCGGTGGTGGGGCGTAAGTCCGTATTCACGGATTGCGAGCCGATGCTCGCGGGTCGGGTACCCCTTGTTCTTTTTCCAGCCATACTGCGGGTATTCCTCCGCGAGGCGCAACATGTACTCGTCCCGATGGGTTTTGGCCAGCACCGAAGCTGCGGCGATGTCAGCATATTTGCCGTCGCCCTTGACCACGCAACGGTAGGGTAATTCAAGACGTGTCCGGAAACGGTTGCCGTCGATCGCAAGGAATTCGGGCGGCGGATCGAGGCGGGCGACAGCCAGCGACATTCCCTCGAACGAAGCGTTCAGGATGTTGATCTCGTCGATCCGGGCTGCGGAAACGGCCTCGACGGCCCAGGCCACGGCTTCACGCTCGATGATCAGGCGGAGCCTGTCCCGGTTCCGCTCGGTCATCTGCTTCGAATCGTTGAGCGACGGGTCGTGAAAATCGGGCGGAAGGATCACCGCAGCGGCGAACACCGGCCCGGCCAGACACCCCCGGCCGGCCTCGTCGCAACCGGCCTCCCGAAACTCGTATTGGTATTGGTTTTCTAACATCGTACCACAAAGTTAGGTAATATTCCGGCTTTTTTCGCTAATTTTGCCCGAGGAAAAAAGCCTTCCGACATGAAATTCGACATCGCCCGGCAGCCGCTCGTACCGGCCTTCATGACCCTCTTCGCACTCGCCGTCGCAGCCATGTGTGCAGGAATCCCTGTGCCCGATACCGAAACCAGTGGAGCGGTGCGCGAAGCGCTCCCGCTTCTGGGCGGCCAACTCGCCCGGTTTCAGGCGGCATATCCGGTATGGTCGAAGTTTGCCGCCGGGTTCATGCTGCTCTTCGCCGGAATGTGTACGGGACGGATTTCGATCCGCTACAACCTCTATACGGTGGGCACCTGCCTCCCGATTCCCCTCTATGCCATCGTCGCCTGCGGGATCGCAACAGGCGGGAATTATCTCGCAGGATTCGCAGCGTCGATGCTGCTCGCATTGGCAACGAAAAATTACTGCCGCGCCTTCTGCAACGGGTACGGGTTCGACGCCATCTTCCGTGCCTCACTCTACCTGGGGCTGATGCCGCTGATATATGCCCCCGCACTGCCGCTGTTGCTGCTCCTGCCGTTGGCCGTACTGCTTTTCCGGCGTACCTTCCGGGAGGTCGTGGTAGCAACGGCCGGACTGCTGCTACCGATCTTCACGGCCTGCTATGTCAGCTGGGGCAGCGGGGCGGAATTTACGGCTCCACTGGTCACAGTGGGGCAGTCGGCCATCGAAGGTATGCCGCTGCAACTCTTCCTGGATATTCCCCTCCCCGCACTCGTCATGGCAGGCGGGATCGTACTGCTCGACCTGACGGCGCTTTTCTTTTTCCTGGCCGACATCTATGCCGCCGGCACCAAACCCCGCTTTATCCTCTTTTATAACATAGGTATACTGGTATTGGCCCTGACATTGCTATGCAGCCCCGCCGCAACACCCGAAGCATTCGCCCTGCTCGCTGTCCCGTCGGCCATACTGATCCCGGTATTTTTCGTCCGCATCCACAGGGGAATGGCATTGCCCGTATACCTGATTTTTCTGGCGGCAGCCTTCGTCGGAATATTTTTACAATATTATATTTAGTCATTATTATGGCATATTTAGGCTTATTTGCCTTATTGTGCCTTTTTAGACTATTCATTATTTTATAAAATAAATATTAAATTGTATTTTTGAAATGAGCAATCGGTGACGCAACTCGTTGTTCAAAAAAACTTAAAATACGATTTGGTATGAAGAATTCATTAAATTCGTCGGCCCAGCAGCCGATGATTGTGAAGTACGTTGAGGCCCTTCACAACGGAATCCAGTCTCAGGCGCTTTCGCGCTACGCAATCGGCTACATCCTCCGTGGCACGAAATATATTTACGACGGGGATAAGCGCCAGACCCTCACGCGCGGAGACGTATTCTACCTCGGCATCGGGCACCACTATATCGAGAACTTCCCGGAAAACGGGCAGCCCTTCGAACAAGTGCTCTTTTATTATACGCCGGCAGACCTCCAGCGGATACTGCTACACCTGAACATCACCTACGGGCTGAACATTTCGAACGAACATTCGTGCGAAAACTGCCGCAACCGCTCGCATGTCTCGATGCCCGCCTGGAATTCGATCCGCAACTTTTTCGTCAATACCAACAACTACCTGCGCGACGAGGATTTCCACCGCGACGAGACGGCCGAGAATATCAAGATGACCGAATTGATCTACCTCATCGCCTCGCACGAAGACTGCTGCCTGAAGAGCAAACTGCTCAGCAACGTCGATGCAGCCAAGGAGAATTTCGAACAGATCGTCTACGACCACATCTTCAAGGATATTTCGATCGAAGAACTCTCGAAGTTGACGAACCGTTCGCTCACCTCGTTCAAAAAGGAATTCCGGCGCCATTTCATGATGCCGCCGCACAAATGGTACATCCGCCAGCGCCTGATGCATTCGCGCCTGCTGCTGATCTCGACTTCGAAGTCAATTTCGGAAATCGGCAATGCCTGTACATTCCCCAACACGTCGCACTTTATTAAACTTTTCAAAAAGGAGTACCAGATGACGCCGGCCGCTTACCGGAACCGCCACATCACTTCGCTCGCTCCCGAGGCGCAGCCCGCCGCTAAGGAAACCGAGGAAATCCGCGAGGCGTTATAGTTCGCAACTTACAAAACCGTTAGTATTTTAAAATTTTTAATTATAATTTAACAGATTTTTTTCGGTTAGGTTAAAAAAATGTTACAAAAGATTTGGAAGATTGTGATTTTCCATTTATCTTTGTATAACAAAACGTGGGATTCTCCCACTCTCATTAACCTAACTAACCTAACCAGAGGGGTTTGCTACTGCCAGGCAGCAAACCCCTTTCTCTGTCCGGAAAAGCCACCCGACAGCATCCGATATTGAATAATTGCGGTTTTCAGGGCCGCATTTTTTATTTTTTTAATTGGATGCCACGCAGGCCGCCGCAGGCGCTCCCCCGGAAACAGCCCGAAAACAGCCCGGAGAAGGCAAACCCGCGAAGAGGCATACCAGAGGCGGGGTGCCGAAAGAAAATAGGGCATTCATAGGAATTATCAATTATTTTTTCGTATTTTTGCATCAATTGGAAAATAATGAACTTAAATGCCGAAGTTTTATGACAAG
>ERZ857521.1570-NODE-1570-length-26080-cov-7.574332_pt1 | contig 26080 bp, 21 predicted proteins | sample MGYA00519701_ERZ857521 | MGnify/ENA primary metagenome ERZ857521 (study PRJEB31778, sample SAMEA3449346) | human gut metagenome | biome: human gut; feature: human-associated habitat; material: faeces | place: United Kingdom | collected 2010/2012 ...
CTGTTTATACCTTCTTGCAAAACTATGATTTCTAATCGAAAAATTTTATTAGCCTCGTAACTAACTGAGTATTAATCAATAATAGCTATTTTGGAGAATTTTCTCCGGACAGCAGTGTGACCGGAATGGAATCACGAAGTTCCTGCTTGGTGACCAGATCTGAGTATCAAGTGCCTTATAATATCTTTATTGAGAAACTAAAATGCCAATCAAAAACAATCGGAATAAAAGATAGAGGTAAATCTTGTTTTTTTATATAAATATCAGTATATTAGAACAAAAGTAAGTTCTAATATGAAAGAACCATTGTATATGTCTAAGGATAATTTACAGGATGCTGCAAAGTCATGCAATGGCTGTAATGGTAATATGAAGGAAAGGCTTCTTATAAAATGTGATACTACTATTTATGCAGACGAGATTACAAATCTGCTTATTGAAAATAACATTGTTTCTCGCCAGCATGATGAGGGGCAAGATCAAAGGCCAGGTGCTTATGGTGCTATTACTGGTATTGCGATATATGTTTTTGAGAAAGATTATGAAAAGGCTGTTGAGATAACAAATCCTATTGTTGATAGTAGAAATGAATCTCATATCTGGTGCCCTAAATGCGGAAGTTACAATGTGTCGGCTATCTACGTAAGTAATAAATACGGAACTGCGATAGCATTATTGTGCATCTTTCTTGTTCTTATTCCTGGGCTTTACCTTGCTTGGGCAAATGATTTGGGTATCAAATCAACTATTGCTGATTATATAGCATTGTCTATGCTTATTTCGTTTCTTGTGATTGTATTTTTCGGAAAGATTTCTAATGCCAATTATATATGTAAGGATTGTAACAAAAAATTCCGTCATAAATGATTTTTCCGTAAAGTTACTCGGACTGTGGTGCTCACAAGTCCCTGAAAGTCGTTGGCCGATACCTGCAAGTGGATGGTGCGGTTGATGCCGTGCTGCGGAAGAAGCAACAGGAGGAATTCAATCAGCCCAGGAAGAGAAGCCGGGGTTTTTGCAGACACAAAAAAGATCCTCTCATTTTGAAACAGCCTCAGACTTATTCTTGTGGTAAGCCTGATATGAAAAGGTAAAGTTCTTCAAAATAAAAAATGCATCCTGAAAGTGATACATGACTTTTGGGATGCATTTTTTTATGATGTAATTATTCCTTCCGTGTGGTGTATGTACATCGCTACTTTATTTCGGCGCCTTCCGATAGAGATAAATCGCGATGAACAGATAGAGGATGTTCGGAATCCATACCGCGAGGTTGGGCGACGCGTTTCCGTTGATGGCGAAGGTCGACGAAATGGTCTGGAACAGGATGTAGGAGAAACTCAGGGCGATACCGATACCCAAGTGAAGTCCCATACCTCCTTTCCGCTTCTGCGACGAGAGCGAGAGCCCGATGACCGTCAGAATGAAGGCCGCGAACGAAGTGGCGATGCGTCGGTAGTATTCCACCTCAAACACCTTGATGTTGGCGAACCCTCGTTGCTTCTGCTTGTCGATGTATTCCCGTAGCTGGGGGCTGGTCATGGTTTCCTGCTGCCCTCGGGTAATCAGGAAGTCCTGCGGCTCCATGTTGATGATGGAGTCTATACGGTCGCCGTGAGTGATGGTCTCGCGCATGCCCTTCATCTCCCGAATCATGTAGTCCTTGATAATCCACCGGTGTACGGCGGTCGTGTCGTAGGTGATGCGGCGGGCCGTGAGGTGCGACACCAGCTTGTGGTCTTCAAACTTGTCGAGCGAGAAGCGGTAGGCCGTCTTGTTGTAGTCCTCGTAGCGTTCCATGTAGGCAATCACCCCCGTGTCCACCTCCAGCTGGATGTTGCGCACATAATCCGTCTTCTTCTTGTTCTTGTACACCTGTTCGAACTTCAGTCGTGTCACACTTCCCGTGGGGATGACCTCCGTGCTCAGCACGTAAGTGACCAGGGCGATGATGGCCGCCGAAATCATGTAAGGCACCATGAGCCGCTTGAAACTCATGCCCGTGGAGAACATGGCGATGATTTCGGAGTTCTCCGCCAGCTTCGACGTGAAGAAAATCACGGCGATGAACACGAACAACGGGCTGAACAGGTTGGTGTAGTAAGGGATGAAGTTCAGGTAGTAGTCGAAGATGATGGCACTGATGGGCGCCTTGTTGTTGATGAAGTCGTCAATGTTTTCATTGATGTCGAACACCACGGCAATGGAGATAATCAGTGCGATGGCAAAGAAATAGGTGCCCAGGAACTTCACGATGATGTACCTGTCGAGCCGTTTCAGCCATTTCTTCTTGAACGGGTTTCCTTTTAATTTTTTCAGCTGTTCCCTTCCTGCTTTCAGGTAGAAACGGAACAGCTGGAACACATTGTGCTTCATATCAAACTACAATTACAATCGGGTAGATAAACGTTTCACCATCATCGGCTTCCAGGTAGAGAAGTCGCCGGCGATGATGTGCTTGCGGGCCTCGCCCACGAGCCAGAGGTAGAAGGCCAGGTTGTGGATGGAGGCAATCTGCAGGGCAAGCAGCTCCTGGGCATGGAACAGGTGGCGCAGGTAGGCACGGCTGTACATCGTGTCCACGTAGGAAGCACCGTCGGCTTCGATGGGGGAGTAATCGTTCTCCCATTTCTTGTTGCGCATGTTCATGATGCCGTCTTTGGTGAAGAGCATGCCGTTTCGGCCGTTGCGGGTCGGCATCACGCAGTCGAACATGTCCACTCCCCGTTCGATGCCTTCCAGAATATTGACCGGAGTTCCCACGCCCATCAGGTAGCGGGGCTTGTCGGTAGGCAATATTTCGTTGACCACCTCAATCATCTCATACATCTTCTCCGTCGGTTCCCCTACGGCCAGTCCGCCGATGGCGTTTCCGTCGGCATTCTTTGAAGCGATGTATTCCGCCGAGCGTCGGCGCAAGTCGGGATACACACATCCCTGCACGATGGGGAAGAGCGACTGGCTGTAGCCGTACTTGGGCTCCGTCTCGTTGAAACGGGCGCAGCAGCGGTCGAGCCAGCGATGCGTCAGCTCCATCGACTTCTTGGCATAGTCATAGTCGGAGGTGCCGGGCGCACATTCATCGAAAGCCATGATGATGTCGGCCCCGATGGTGCGTTCGATGTCCATCACCCGCTCCGGAGTGAACAGGTGCTTCGACCCGTCGATGTGCGAGCGGAACTCCACGCCTTCTTCGCGCAATTTCCGGATGCCGGAAAGGGAGAACACCTGGAAGCCCCCGCTATCGGTCAGCATCGGGCGGTCGAACCCGTTGAACTTGTGCAGTCCTCCGGCCCCCTCAATGATGTCGAGTCCCGGGCGCAGATAGAGGTGATACGTGTTTCCCAGGATAATCTGGGCCTTGATGTCGTTCTTCAGTTCGTGAAGATGCACCCCCTTTACCGTACCGAGTGTGCCGACCGGCATAAAGATAGGGGTCTCAATCTGCCCGTGGTCGGTCGTAATCAGACCGGCGCGGGCATTCGATTTGGGATCCGTATGTTGTAACTCAAACTTCATTGTGCTGGGTTTTCTTGGTTTTTGTCTTTGTCTTCTTTCACGGTGAAATCAATGGCATCGGCCACCTTCTCGTCGGTCAGGGCCAGGCGGAGCACCTCCTTGATGTCCTTCACGTAGTGGAAGGCCATGCCCGTGAGGTACATCGGCTGGATTTCGTTGATGTCCTTGCGGTTTTCCTCACACAAGATGATGTCCTTGATACCGGCCCGTTTGGCGGCCAGAATCTTTTCGCGGATACCGCCTACCGGCAACACTTTTCCGCGCAGGGTGATTTCGCCCGTCATGGCCAGGTTGGCCTTTACTTTCCGCTGGGTCAGGGCAGACGCCAGTGAGGTGACCATCGTGATACCGGCAGAAGGACCGTCTTTCGGAATGGCTCCTTCCGGCACGTGGATATGGATGTTCCAGTTGTCGAAGATGCCTTCCGGCAAGTCCAGCAAGTGGCTGTGCGCCTTCAGGTACTCCAGTGCCAGCATGGCCGATTCCTTCATCACGGAACCCAGGTTTCCGGTCAGGGTCAACTGTCCCTTTCCGCGGCTCAGGCTGGTTTCCACGAACAGGATTTCGCCGCCTACCGCCGTCCAGGCCAGTCCGGTCACTACTCCGGCATATTCGTTGCCCTGGTACTTGTCGCGGGAGTATTCCTGCGGGCCGAGGAATTTCTCGATGTCCTTCGGTTTCAGTTCGTGCGTTTCGGTAAATTCACCGCTGGCGATTTCCAGGGCGATTTTCCGCATCACCTTACTGATTTTCTTCTCCAGCTCACGCACACCGCTTTCACGGGTATAGTTCTCGATGATGTATTCGATGGCCGGCTTGGTGAACTTCACGTGTTCCTTCTTCAAACCGTTCTTTTCCATTTCCTTCGGAATCAGGTGGCGGCGGGCAATCTCGATTTTCTCCTCGGTGATGTAGCCGCTCACCTCAATCAGTTCCATACGGTCGAGCAACGGAGTAGGGATGGTACCCAGGTTGTTGGCCGTGGCGATGAACATGACGCTCGACAAGTCGTAGTCGATGTCCACATAGTTGTCGTGGAACGTGTTGTTCTGTTCCGGGTCGAGCACTTCCAGCATGGCCGAACTCGGGTCGCCGTGGCTGTCGTTGCTCAGCTTGTCAATCTCGTCCAGGATGATGACCGGGTTGGAAGTCTCCGCCTTGATCAGGCTCTTGATGATACGTCCCGGCATGGCACCGATATACGTCTTGCGGTGTCCGCGGATTTCCGCCTCGTCGTGTACGCCACCCAGTGACATGCGGACATATTTCCGCTTCAGGGCCGTGGCGATGGAACGTCCCAGTGAGGTCTTGCCGACTCCCGGAGGACCGTAGAGGCAGATAATCGGCGATTTCAGGTCGCCTTTCAGCTTCAGCACGGCCAGGTATTCCAGAATACGTTCTTTCACCTTCTCCAGTCCGTAGTGCTCCTTGTCCAGAATCTTCTTGGCATTCGGAATGTCAATCACGTCCTTGGTGTACACACCCCACGGCAAGGAAAGCAACGTCTGCAGGTACGTCAGCTGCACGTTATAGTCGGGCGATTGTGGGTTGATGCGTTCCAGTTTGGCCAGTTCGCGGTCGAAAATCTCCTTCACCTCCGGTTTCCAGAGCTTTTTCTCGCCCTTCTTCTGGAGTTCGTCGATTTCATCGTCCTGTCCGTTGCCCAGCTCGTCCTGAATGTTCTTGATTTGCTGCTGCAGGAAATATTCCCGTTGCTGGCGGTCCAGTTCTTCGCGTGTACGCATCTGGATGTTCTGTTTCAGCGTGGCCAGCTGGATAGTCTTGTTCAATAACTGAATCAGGCGGTACAGTCTGGATTTCAGGTCATTGATTTGCAACAGCTCATACTTCTCGTTGATGGGGAAGGGGAAGTTGCCCGAAATGAAATTCACCAGCACCTCGTTGTTGTCCAGGTTCTTCAAGGCAAAAGCCGTATCGGGAGAAATCTCGTCCGAAAGCTCGATTACCTTTGCACTCAGCTCCTTGCAAGTGTCAATCAGCGTCTTGAACTCGTCCGACTTTTCATCCTGCATGTCTTCCTTAATCACGGAAACCTTTCCCCGCAGGAACGGGCGGGTGGAAGTGATTTCCTCCAGCTTCACCTTCGGACCCGTGGCCTGAAGGATGGCCGTAATGGTCCCTCCCGGCATTTCGAACACGCGCAGCACCTTACCGATGACGGCGATGGGGAACAAGTCTTTTTGCTTGGGTGACTCCGTTTCGCCCACCTTTTGCGTGGTGATGACGATGGGCTCCTTGCTTTGAAGAGCCTGGTTCACCAGCTTCAGTGTCGGCTGGCGTCCCACGTTGATCGGCATGACGATAGAAGGGAATATCATTAGGTTGCGCAGGGGCATGACGGGCAATTCCCCGGTCAAATCTTCTTCCTTGGTATCCTCCGTAGGAATGGTTTCGATTTCGGCCATCATAGGGATATCCTTGCCTTCTGCACTAACCAGAATCTCGTTGTTTTTTGTCTTTTTTACCATATTTTTTTCGCTTCTGAATTAAGAAGGTTTTTTTATTGTTCAAAACGGCACAAAGGTAATCATTCCGCGCCTAATTTGGAAACTATTTACTTCAAATACCTGTTTATTATTTAAAAATAATATGAGGTGAGACCACTTTCTGAGAGGATTTCCGTATTTTTGGCGCAAAATTTGAGTAAGAAGCTATGCCGAATCCTTTTTTTCAGTTCAAACAGTTTGTAGTTTTTCACGATAAATGTGCCATGAAAGTGGGCACAGACGGAGTGCTGGCGGGTGCCTGGGCACAGGTGGACGGAGCCGCCCGTATCTTGGACATCGGTACCGGGAGCGGACTGATTGCCCTGATGCTGGCTCAGCGGAACCCACAGGCTTTCGTGACGGCGGTCGACATTGACGGAGCCGCCGTGGAACAGGCGAGGGAGAACGTGGCCCGTTCGCCTTGGGCCGACCGGATGGAAGTGACTCAGCTGGACATCCGGCAGGCACCGGAAGACTGGAAAGGCCGTTTTGATGCGATTGTATCGAATCCACCCTATTTCGTGGAAGCGGTGAAATGTCCTCATGCCCAGCGGAATACGGCCCGGCATACCGATGAATTGGATTTTGGGGCGCTTTTGGCGAAAGTCGCCTTTTTGCTCTCAGACGAAGGCTGCTTTTCGGTGATACTTCCGGCTACTGCCGCCTCCGATTTTGTGGCGCTGGCTTTGAAACAAGGATTGTCTCTCTCGCGTCAGACATGGGTACACCCCCGTGCCGGACTTCCTCCCAAGCGGGTGCTGATGGCCTTTGTCAAGTCGGCTTGTGTGCAGACCGAAACCTGCCATCTGGCCATTGAAATGGAGCGTCACGTCTATACGCCGGAGTTTGAAGCACTGGCCAAGCCGTTCTACCTGGCCTTGTAGGGCCGGGAGAGTTATTTCTTGGACAGCCTTCTCAGAATATGCTGGTTCAGCATCAGGAGCTGGCGGTGCTTCTGGGCGATGGTCTCGGTAAACGGACGTCGGCCGATGAAATCCGTGAAATGTTGCAGGATGTTCAGTGGGGGCGACGGCATACGCTTCGGCCGGATCGGAGCGATGACATGCAGTCCCTGATGGATGATTTCCACCTTCAGGTCTTTTCCTCCCATGGCCGGGTCGCCGTCGAAGTGGAACACCCCTTCCTTTTCCCGGTGGATGATGATACTCTTGTCTTTCATCGTCTTGATACGGCTGTTCTGGTCGAGCGTCCGTGTGAACAGCTGGATGGAAAGCGAAGGCACATCCAGCACCGTGAAAGGCTCCAGAATGGTGATGTCCATCATCCCGTCGGTCAGGGAAGCCTGCGGGGCGATGTAGGCATTGTTTCCATATTGTGACGCGTTGGCGCAGGCAATCAGGAAAGCCTTGTAGCGGACGGTGCCCGCTGAATTCTCAATCTCATACGTCTCCGGCTGGTACGTAAGACTCTCGTGCAAGGTGTTTTCCAGATAGGTGAGCAATCCTCTTTTCCCGGAATCCGCAAATTTCAGGCTCACGAAAGCGTCGAATCCCACTCCGCACGTGCAGAAGAAAGGGCGGTTGTCGATAATTCCATAGTCGATGGTCTTGACCCGTCCGACATTCAGCACGTTGATGGCTCCTTTGGGCTCCATGGGGATGTGCAGATGGCGCGCCAGTCCGTTTCCCGAACCGCAGGGGATGATTCCCATGGCCGTGTCCGTATGGATGAGCGCCCTTCCTATTTCGTTGATGGTTCCGTCTCCACCGATAGCCACCACGATATCTGCTCCTTCCGCGGCAGCCTGTGCGGCTATCTCGGAAGCATGTCCGGCATATTCGGTCTTTCGGATGGAATATTCATATTTCGACGTGTCCAGTTCCCGCTCGATGAGCTTCAGTATGAATTCCTTTCCGTGGGTTCCGGATATGGGATTTACCACAAAGATGATTCGCTTTTTCGGATCCATAAGTCAGATTTAGAATTTGGGAGCACAAAAATAATATTATCTTTCATATTTGAAGGATATTTTTGGGGATAATTAAACACAAAACCAATTTTTTTAGGCGATTTGTGTCGGGTTTTGGAGTTTTTTGTATCTTTGCACGTTCTTAGTAAAAACGATGTGACAATACGGTTGCAAAGTGATAAAGTTTAACGTAAGCCGGGGTGCTTACCAGATACTTAAAATATGGGATTATTACAAGAAAAATTTAGTAAATTCAGATTGCCTCAGATGTATATGGAAAGAGGCGTTTACCCTTATTTCCGTGAGATTGACAGCGCACAGGACACAGAGGTGATGATGGACGGAAAAAAGGTGCTGATGTTTGGTTCAAACTCTTACATGGGCTTGACTCACGACCAAAGAATTATTGACGCGGCCATTGCAGCGACTCGCAAATACGGTACGGGATGTGCCGGTTCCCGTCTGTTGAACGGAACACTTGATATCCACGTGCAGCTGGAAAAAGAGTTGGCCGAATTCGTAGGAAAAGATGAAGCACTTTGCTTCTCCACAGGTTTTACCGTAAATGAAGGCGTAATTCCTCAGTTGGCCGGACGTGGCGACTACATCATTTGCGACGACCGCGACCACGCATCTATCGTAGACGGACGCCGTCTTTCTTTTGCCACTCAGCTGAAATACAAGCATAATGACATGGAGGCTTTGGAGAAAGAACTCCAGAAATGCGAACCGGACGCTGTGAAACTGATTGTAGTGGACAGCGTGTTCTCCATGGAAGGCGACCTGGCCAACCTGCCGGAAATTGTTCGCCTGAAGAAAAAATACAATGCCAGCATCTATGTGGACGAAGCCCACGGACTGGGCGTCTTCGGTCGGGAAGGCCGCGGCGTATGCGACCACTTCGGCGTAACGGACGACATCGACCTGATTATGGGTACGTTCAGTAAGTCACTGGCATCCATCGGTGGTTTCGTGGCCGGTGACAAGGACGTCATCAACTGGTTGCGCCACAATGCCCGCTCTTATATCTTCCAGGCCAGCAACACACCGGCTGCTACTGCTGCCGCCAGAGAGGCCATCCATATTTTCAAGACCGAACCGGAACGTCAGAAGAATTTGTGGAAGATTACCAACTATGCGTTGAAGAGCTTCCGTGAAGCCGGCTTTGAAATCGGCGATACGGAAAGTCCGATTATTCCGTTGTATGTGCGCGATACGGACAAGACCTTCGAAGTGACCAAGCTGGCCTTCGATGAAGGTGTCTTCATCAATCCGGTAATCCCACCTGCCTGTGCACCGCAGGACACACTGGTGCGCTTTGCACTGATGGCTACTCATACCAAGGAACAGGTGGACTTCGCCATTGAAAAATTAATCAAGTGCTTCAAACAACTGGATTTATTGAAATAATAAATTATATCGTTTGACTTTTTAAAGGACTTTGAAAGGAGGTTTTTACTATGGGAGCTGCAGGTAATAAAAAACCGAAAGGCATGCATAAAAAACATGCGCCGGCTTATCAAGTAGAAGAGGCCATTCATGAAAATGACCTGAAAAAAGGAAAAAAGAAATAAATCCTTTGGTGATTTATTTTGAAAAGGGTTATATTTAGAGTATCCGAAGCTCACAGGCAGAGGAACTCAGATATAACCCTTTTTTTATTGTATATGTTTTAACTTGAAGGAGATATGATACTGAATGAAAGAGACAGCCGCCATGAACAAGTGTTGCAGGTGGCACAGCAGATGATGACAGCCGCCCGCACGGCCCCCAAGGGGAAGGGCGTGGACATCATAGAGGTGGCCATGGTGACGGAAAGCAACATCCGCATCCTGTCGGACACGATGAAGCAGATGTATGAAGACAATGGGTTTAAATTCTTCCTGCGGGACGCCGACAATATCCTGCAGGCGGAGTGCATTGTGTTGATAGGCACCCATTCACATCCGCAGGGGTTGGATTGCGGACATTGCGGGTATGACACCTGCGCCATCCGCAAGGAAGGAGTGCCTTGCGCCATCAACAGTGTGGATGTAGGCATCGCCATCGGGTCGGCCTGCTCCGTAGCTGCCGACCATCGGGTGGATACGCGGGTCATGTTCTCGGCCGGACTGGCAGCCCAGCAACTCGACTGGCTGGACGGATGCACCCAGGTGTATGCCATCCCCGTGAGCGCATCCTCCAAGAATCCGTTCTTCGACCGGAAGCCTAAGACAGAATGAATTTTTCTGCCGCATATGCCACGCCGTCTTCCTCATTCGACAGAGTGATGAAGTCGGCGTTTTCTTTTACCACGTCCTGTGCGTTGGCCATGGCAATCCCCAGTCCGGCGTATTTAATCATGGACAGGTCATTGAATCCGTCGCCGATGGCAATCATTTCTTCGCGCGACACCCCAATCTTTTCCAGCATACCCGCCAGCGACAGGGCCTTGTCGATGCCCTTCGGCACCAGTTCCAGAAAATAAGGCTCGGAGCGGAACACGCCCATGCGGTCTTTCAAATGTTCGTACATTTCTTTTTCCAGCACTGCCAACCGGGTAGGATCGCCCACAATCAGGCATTTGGCAATGGAATGTTTCACGGCCTCCAGGAAGTTGTCCACCTTCTTGATTTTCATCACGTTGAGCAGCGCCTCTTTCAGCACGTATTCATCGTCGGGCTTTTCGGTCAGCACATATTCTCCGTCGTAGGTCACGATGGCGAAATCGTTCTTCTTGGTACATTCATACAGGTAGGGAAGTACCTCCGGGTCGAGAAGGTTCTTGCATATCACTTCCTTGGTTTTCCAGTCGGTGATTTCCCCGCCGTTATAGGCCAGGATGTATCCTTCGTATTTCTGAAGCTCCAGCTGTTCGGCCAGGGGCACGATGCCGTAGGTGGGCCGTCCGGAAGCCAGTATGATTTTTACTCCTTTTTCCTGCGCTTTAAGAAGCGTTTCCCGGGTGCGAGGGGTGATTACTTTTTTTGAGTTGGTAAGCGTACCGTCGAGGTCTAATGCTAATAGTTTGTATTTCATAAAATAGTACTGTGAATCGGGTGCAAAAGTACGGAAAAAAGTGCAATTGCGAAAATGCGGGAGCGGAAACGTGGCGCAAGTGGTGAGGTGGAGGGGGTACTGGGTGGAAAGGAGGCTTTGTGGTCTTGAAAAGACAAGGGCACAGACGAAAAAACGCTTCCTGTTTTTCTACGTTTCGCGGGGCGGAAACGTAGGTTCTTCAGTCGGGAAACGTATGTTTTTGCGGGCAGAAACGTACGGTTTCCGGACGCGGGATGTAGAAAATGAGAGGGCGGATGGGGGTATGGATTGGGGAGCTTTAAGATTAGATCTATGGATGATTATAGATTGTTGCTGTTAGATGATAATATACACTATTAAGTCTGTAATATAAACATAGTAATCTGATTACTTAGAAAAATAATGAGAATTAATTTGGAAAGTAAAAGATAAGATGTATATTTGCAGTATCAATATGGAGTAAAATGATTACTAAGAAAAAAATATTACTAAAAGAGTTTGCTAAGATTCTGTCTGGGGTGTATGATAAGACAGACCCGGATGGGGAGATAGCATACTTGCAGACCAAAGATTGTACTGATATTGTAATCACAAAATATGCTTCACGGGTATTGCAGACACCTAAAATGCAGAAATATTTGTTGCAAGACGGCGATATCCTTTTTGCTTCTAAAGGAGTGAACTATTTAAGTGTAGTGTTTCATGGTCAGGAAAAAGCAGTGGCTTCCACTTCCTTTTTTGTGATTCGGTTGAAATCACCGGCAGTTACACCTGAGTATCTTTGCTGGTTTCTGCGTCAACCTTCTGTAAGGGCATATTTCAAGAGTAACCAAGCTGGTAGTGCGACACCGCTTATTCATAAACCTGCTGTGGAAAATTTAGAGATACCTGTTCCTTCGTTAGAAGAACAGAAAACGATTGTAGCCATAGCTCGTCTGTCACAAAGAGAAATGGAGCTACAGCAAGCAATCATTGAAAAGAAACAGACCATTGTACAACAATTATTAATGAATAAAATAAAGTAATCGATATATGGAAATCCAACAAAAAACAGACCAGTCACAAATCAATCGTGTAGTGTGGAAGGCTTGTGACACTTTCCGGGGAGTGATAGATCCTAGTCAATATAAAGATTATATTTTGACTATGCTTTTCTTGAAATATGTCAGTGATGTCTACAAAGCCAAATATTCAGAATATTTGAACAGATATGAAGGAGACAAAGAGCGAGCAGCCCGCTCCATGCGGCACGAGCGGTTTGTCATTCCTGAAACGAGTTCGTTTGATTATTTATATCAACACCGTACGGCGGACAATATCGGAGAATTGATTGATATGGCATTGGCCGACATTGAAGATGCCAACCGGGAGAAAATGAGCAGTGAAGACGGTAGCAGTATTTTTCGGAATATCAGCTTCAATTCAGCCAATTTAGGAGAGCCGAAAGAAAAAAATGCCCGATTGAAGAATCTGTTGGTTGATTTCAGCGAACTGGAATTGGATGAATCTCATTTGGAAAATAATGATATCATTGGAGATTCATATATGTATCTTGTATCCACGTTTGCCAGTGAGTCTGGGAAGAAAGCTGGAGAGTTTTTTACGCCAGCCGAAGTCTCTACATTGTTGGCAAAACTGACAAAAAGTAAACCAGGGGCACGTATTTGTGATCCGACTTGCGGTTCCGGTTCTCTGCTGATTAAGGCCGGTAAGGAGGTGGGCAACAATAACTTTTCGCTTTACGGTCAGGAAGTGAATGGCAGCACCTGGGCGCTGGCCATGATGAACATGTTCCTCCACGGTTTTGACAATGCGGTGATTCGTTGGGGAGATACGTTGCGTAATCCAAAGCTGAAAGAGGATGACAAATTGATGAAGTTCGACACAGTGATTGCCAATCCCCCGTTTTCATTGGATAAATGGGGAGCTGAAGAGGCAGCTCATGACCCCTATAATCGTTTTTGGAGAGGTATTCCCCCAAAGAGTAAAGGTGATTGGGCTTTTATTTCTCACATGATAGAAGTTGCTCAGGAAGGTAGTGGTAAGGTTGGTGTGGTAATTCCACACGGTGTGCTGTTTCGTGGAGCAAGCGAAGGCAAAATCCGCAAACAGGTGATAGATGAAAATCTACTGGAAGCAGTCATTGGATTGCCAGCCAATTTGTTTTTCGGAACAGGTATTCCGGCAGCCATTGCTATTTTCAATAAAGGGAAAAAAACAGACAATGTGTTGTTTGTCGATGCCAGCAGAGAGTATGAAAACGGAAAGAACCAGAACAGACTGCGTCCGGAAGACATCGATCATATTGTTTCTGTCTATCAACGGTTCACGGCAGGGCAGCTTGAACCCGGTGTCGCAGAAGAAAAATATGCTTTTGTGGCCACTCCAGCCGATATCCAGGATAATGACTATAACCTGAACATCCCTCGCTATGTGGACACTTTTGAGGAAGAAGCCGAAGTGGATATTCCGGCCGTGCAGAAAGAGATTGATGCGCTCGAAGCCGAATTGGCGGAGGTTCAAGCTAAAATGAGAGATTATCTAAAGGAATTGGGATATTAAGATTTAGAAAATATGGCTCACATTGATCAATTATATAATGAATGGCTGGCCTTACAGCCGTTAAAGCCGGAAGATAAGAACAGACTGGACCGTAAATTCATGTTGGAGTTCAATTACAACTCCAACCATATAGAAGGAAACACTTTGACCTATGGGCAGACCGAACTGTTGTTACTGTTCGGAAAGGTTGTAGACGAGGCTAACATGAAGGATCTAGAAGAGATGAAAGCCCATAATGTCTGTCTGAGAATGGTACAGGAAGAGGCAGATGATAAAAGCCATCCTTTGACGGAGACTTTTATTCGTCAGTTGCATCATACCTTGCTTCGTGAAGATTATACCCTATACCGTCAGTTACCGGATGGAACCACCACTTCTTATGTCATTCATGCAGGCGTGTACAAAACCCGCCCCAATTCGGTGATAACGGTGACTGGCGAACGCTTTGAATATGCTTCACCCGAAGAAACGCCGGCTCTTATGAATGACCTCGTAAATTGGTATAACGAGGCTGAACAGAACAATAATATGTCTCCGATTGAACTTGCGTCGGTGTTTCACTACCGTTACATTCGTATCCATCCTTTTGAGGATGGCAATGGGCGCATTTCACGTCTACTTGTGAACTACATTCTCACACGTCATGGCTATCCCATGCTTGTTGTTAAGAGTAAGGACAAATCAAATTATCTTACGGCGTTAAACCGATGCGATGTTGTCGTAGGGCCAACTCCATCTGTTGGTGCTCATGCCGAGGTAAAGCAACTTGAACCGTTTATTGGGTATATGTCAAAATGTTTGGAACGTGCGTTGATTATAAGTATAAAAGCTGCACATGGTGAAAGTATAGATGAAGCTGACGACTGGAGGAAGAGTCTAAAACTGAAATATCGTGATAAGTTGAACAAACCGGCACTTACAGATGAGTTCTTAGATAATGTCCTCAACAAGGTATATCAGCCTTTACTTAATCGCATCGACTCTGAACTTTCAGAGTTTTATTCAATATTCTCGTCTTTTATATGGGAACCAGGTGTTGCGGAATTTGTATTTGACACAAGCAACAATACTTACACGTCAACAATGACGGTAACTAAGCCTACTGCGGTTACTACGGCTACAAGAATAATTGTAGTCAGACTGATTATACAACAGTTTGTTTACAAGATTGATATTTCCTTGACAAATGGTTATTATTACGATAGTCTATATAATAAAGAATTTTCTTATCTTGAATCTTTATCAGAACAAGATGAAGCAGATATTATAAACGTAATAGGTCGTTTCTTAACGACTTTCATGGAAAGCAACAATCCTGTTTGATTTAACTATTACATAAAAAATGAATGACAAGTTAGATAATTACAATAAATTAGTTGACCTTATTGGTGATATTATTAAAGCGACAAGCGATCCAAATGACCAAAAAGATCTTGACAAGGCATTAGACATAGCACATACCGTTGGTAATACGCTAAAAGTCATTGTTAATAAAAATGATGATACGGTTTCACAACATGAAAACGAACAATAATATGCCACAAGGATATAAGAATTCACCACTTGGGATTATTCCCCAAGAATGGGAGGTAAAGAAATTAGGAGACGTGGCTGAAAGTTTTAGTGGCGGAACACCTAAAGCAGGTAATAATGAATATTATGGTGGCAATATACCTTTTATTCGTTCTGGTGAGATACATCAAAAAAATACAGCATTATTCCTTTCTGAGTTGGGATTAGCTGAGTCATCTGCTAAAATAGTAGAAAAAGGTGATTTATTGATAGCCTTGTATGGTGCAAATAGCGGAGATTCTGCAATATCTCAAATAAATGGAGCTATCAATCAAGCTATCTTATGTATTCGTCCTTATAATTTGCTTACATTTTTTTTATGTTCGTTTTTAGAATTGAAAAAGAAAATGTATGTTGCTAAATATTTGCAAGGAGGACAAGGTAACTTATCTGGAGATATTGTCAATAATTATATTATTCCCATCCCTCCACTTCCAGAGCAACAGAAGATAGCGGAAGTTTTAAGTACATGGGACAAAGCCATTGAGAAACAAACGCAGCTCATTGAGAAACTTGAATTGCGCAAAAAAGGATTGATGCAACAATTACTCACAGGGAAGAAACGTTTGCCGGGGTTTAGTGGAGAGTGGAAGAAAGTGAAATTACATGAAATCTGTGAAAGAGTTACACGAAAAAACATTGAAGACAATAAGCACGTAATGACAATATCTGCTCAACGAGGTTTTGTTATTCAAACAGATTTCTTCAATAAAAGTGTTGCTAGTGAAACACTGGAAAGCTATTATTTGGTTCTCAAGGATGAATTTTGCTATAATAAGAGTTATTCTAATGGCTATCCAATGGGGGCTATTAAAAGATTGTCAGAGGCTGAAAAAGCTGTTGTAACATCTTTATATATATGTTTTAAGGTGAAATCAAGAACAAAAATAAGTATTGATTTTCTCTCTTATTATTTTGATAATGGCGGATTAAACCAAGGTTTAACAAAGATAGCAAATGAAGGAGGAAGAGCACATGGTTTGTTAAATGTAACTCCAAAAGACTTTTTTGAGCTTTCTTGTAACATACCATCTCCTGTGGAACAAATGGCTATTGCTCATGTGTTGATCTCTGCAGACCATGAAATAGAATTATCTCAACAGAAACTCAAGCTGTTCTGCCAACAAAAACATGGCCTTATGCAACAACTACTTACTGGAAAAAAACGAATAAAAGTATGAAAATTGATACCACAAAAAAATGGGAATTAAAAGCTGTAGCTCCTTTTATCTCGGAATATATTATGCCGGATGCTAAAATTTTATATCACTATACGAGTGTCGAAGCCTTATTCGGAGGAATCATTGTAAAGGATTCTCCTCAACCAAATAAAGAAATTTGTTTGTGGGGTACGAATTGTCTTTATATGAATGATCCAGAAGAGCTAAATACCGGTATGCAATTGGCTCATGAAATATTGGGTATTCCATCTGATGAGTCTATACAAGTACTAAAAGAACACGTAAAGGATAATGTATATATAATTTCATTTTCATCTGCTATTGATTGTTTACCGATGTGGAGAATGTATGGGAAAAACGGGCATGGTTTGGCTATAGGATTTGATACTACAGTACTTGAAACAACTTTTAGTTTGTCTAAATGTGTATATGCAACTGAAACTAATAAGGAATGGTTAAAAAGTGAAATCTCTAGGTTAATGGACGAGCCCAAAGATTGGTGGAAGCAACCTGAAGGAGAAAATATATTATCAAAAATCCTTGAAAGTGCTGGCACTGTGTTGGGAATCTATATTTTGCTATGGGTTCTTGGTAAAAATCCTTCTTATGAGTATGAACAGGAAATACGCTGTTTTTTCCCTGAGGAAAATGGTATAAAATACAGGCTTAGAGATAGTCTGATTGTACCATATGTTGAGCAATATCTTCCTAAATCAGCTATAAAAGAGATTTTGATTGGTCCTACCAATGATATGGATAGGGCTACTCGGTCGCTGAGAACGTATCTTGACCATATGGGATTTAATGAGGTAGAAATAAAGCAATCGAAAGTACCGTATAGAGACTAACCTAAATAATATAAATGATGAACCTTTCATTTAAAGAAGACCATATCAGTCAAATACCTGCTTTGCAGCTATTGCAAAAGTTAGGATATACATATTTGACTCCTGATGAAGCATTGACCATGCGTGGCGGAAAGACATCGAATGTACTTCTGGAAGATGTGCTTCGCAGCCAGTTACGTCGCATCAATTCCATTCGGGTGAACCGCAACAAGGAGGAACTGTTTTCAGAGCAAAATATTGAAAACGGTGTATTGGCTATGCGCAATATCCCGATGGAAGGTGGGTACTTGAGTGGAAATGAAGCCGTTTACAATCTATTGACACTGGGTAAGGCGTTTGAACAGAGTATCGATGGTGACAAGAAAAGCTATACCATGCGTTTTATAGACTGGGAGCATCCGGAAAGAAATGTGTTTCATGTGACGGAAGAGTTTGCAGTAACCCGCACCGGAATGGCCGATACGTACCGTCCAGATATAGTTTTATTTGTCAATGGTATTCCGCTGGTAGTGATAGAATGTAAGCGTCCCGATATCAAAGGGGCACTCGACCAGGCTATATCCCAGCATCTGCGTAATCAAAAAGATGATGGTATTCGCAGTCTTTACTTGTATAGTGCTTTGTTGCTCAGCATAGGAAACAGTTATGGGGCGTATGCCACTACAGGTACACCGGCCAAATTTTGGACGAAGTGGAAAGAGATGTTTCTCACAGAGAAAGAAGAGGCGGAATATATACAGCAGTTGGACTGTCTGGTCAATACGCCGCTGGATGAAAAGCGGAAGGCACACCTGTTCAGTGATCGTTTCCGCTATGTGCGGGCGTATTTCGATGCCATGGAACAAGAAAGGGTGCTACCTACGGAACAGGACCAGTATCTGTTCGGCCTATGCCGCCCGGAGAGATTGCTTGACCTTATTCATAATTTTACTATCTACGATGGGGGAATTAAAAAACTGGCCCGCTATCAACAGTATTTCACGGTAAAGGAGATTACGGAACGGGTCAAGACGTTAGACCATGGGAAACGTCGAGGTGGAGTAGTGTGGCATACGCAAGGCAGTGGAAAATCGCTTACGATGGTTTTGCTGGCGCAAGCAATCGCCCAAGCCAAAGAAATACAGAATCCAAGAATTGTGATGGTAACTGACCGTACGGATTTGGACAGTCAGATTACCAATACATTCAAGAAGTGTGGACGGGAAGTGATGAATGCTACAACCGGAACTCATTTAGTGGAGTTATTGGAAAGTAAAACGGATGCCATTATCACAACTGTCATTAATAAGTTTGAAACAGCTGTCAAGCGTATGAAGCATCCGCTGACGGATCCGAATATCTTTATTTTGATTGACGAGGCTCACCGCAGCCAGTACAAGGAAATGGCTATCAAGATGGATAAGGTATTGCCCAATGCTTGTAAAATTGCTTTTACTGGTACCCCGTTGATGAAGAAGGAAAAGAATACAGCTAATACGTTCGGCGGTATCATTCGTCCGGTATACACCGTGCGTCAGGCTGTAGAAGATGGCGCAGTGGTTCCTTTGCTCTACGAAGGGCGTATTGTGCCTCAGCATGTACACGAAGGACCCATAGATGATTTCTTTACCAAAGTCTGTGAAGGGCTGAATGAATATCAGACGGCCGATTTAAAGAAAAAATATTCGCGTACTGATTTTGTGAATCAGACAGACCAGCGGGTGTATTCTATTGCTTGGAATATCTCTGAACATTTCCGTGATAACTGGCAGGGAACGAAATTCAAGGGTATGCTGGTTACACCGAGGAAAGCCATTGCTGTATTGTACAAAAAATATTTGGATGAGATAGGCTTGGTATCTTCCGAAGTGCTTATTACAGCTCCTGATACGCGTGAAGGTGAAGAGTCATCATACGGCGATACTTCGGAAGAAGTAAAGGCCTATTGGAAAAAAATGATGGATGAGCATGGTACCCCTAAGAAATATCAGGAAAATCTGATTTCTCGCTTCAAGAATCAGGAGCAGCCGGAGATTATGATTGTGGTGGACAAATTGCTGACCGGATTTGATGAGCCGAAGGTGGTAGTTATGTATCTGGACCGCAAACTGAACGGGCATACGTTGTTGCAGGCTGTGGCACGTGTCAATCGGGTTTGTGACGACAAAGAGTTTGGCTATATCATTGATTATTATGGCGTATTGAAAGAATTGGACGAAGCCTTGGAATTATACTCTAATTATGATGAAGAAGAGCAGGAGGCTTTTCGGGAAACCTTGGAACCTGTGGATACAGAAATTGCTAAACTTCCACAGAAATATTCGGACTTATGGGATTTGTTCAAATCTATCCCGAACAAACGAGATTTGGAGGCATACGCCCAGTCGTTACGTGAGGAAGACAGACGGCAGGAATTTTATGAGAGACTGACAGCTTATGCATCTTGCTTGAAGATTGCCCTTTCTACACGGAATTTCCATGCGCAAACCCCAGACGAAGAAATCAAGCGTTACAAAGATGACTTGAATATGTTCGTCAAGTTGAGATCGGCTGTTCAATTACGCTATTCAGACACAATAGATTACAAGCAATATGAAGGTCAGATACAGAAACTGATTAATCGCCATGTAGAGAGTGGAGCGGTAAAACCAATTACGGAGTTGGTGAACATCTTTGATACCGAAGCTTTTGAACAGGAGGTAGAGAAGATTGTAGGAACAGCAGCAAAGGCAGATACGATTGCTTCCAGAACCAGTAAATTTATTACAGAAAATATGGATACAGATCCGGCGTTTTATAAGAAATTCTCTCAGTTACTGAAAGAAACTATTGCGGCTTATGAACAAGGCCGAATCGATGAGCTGGAGTATTTAAAACGGGTCCTGAAATGCAAGGACGATATATTGTCGCATACGGATAATGAATTGCCGGAGGAGTTGCAGCAAAATAATGCGGCAAAGGCTTATTACGGATTAGCATTGGAAACCTATCAGCGCATATTTGGTGACGCACAGGTTGACTTAAAGAATTTGGCGTTAGAAACTGCTATGACTTTTGATGGAATCATAAACCGTACATTGATTGTGGACGGGAGTGTCTTGGTCGACTGGCAACAGAAATCGGATATTATTGGTCGTATGAAAATAGAACTGGAAGATTATCTGATAGATGACGTGAAACGGAAGTATGGACTTGACTTTTCTTTTAACGATATGGATACGATTATTGACGGCTGTGTAGATGTGGCAAAGTTATGGATCAAATAAAAGACTGCATAGAATATGGCTCTGTGGTTATGGAGTATGCCGTAGAATATAGGGCTAGAAAGACTTTGGGTATCTGTGTACATCCGGATGGTAGCGTGGAAGTAAAGGCTCCAATGGAAGCACCACTGGAGCAAATCAGAAAACACGTTCATCGTCGTGCTCCATGGATTTACAAACAGCAACGCTATTTTTCTTCTTTCGGTATACACACGCCGGAGAGAAAATATGTAAGCGGAGAGTCTCATTTATATTTAGGCAGACAATATATGCTGCGTGTGGTTGACAGTGAACATAATGAGGTATATTACAAAGGAAATATACTTGAAGTGGAGTGTAGACATCGTAAAGATGTACGTCCTTTACTTATGGCATGGTATAGAAAACGTGCTGAAATAAAGTTCAAAGAATATGCGGATCCATTAATCTCACGTTTCAGCCGTCATCAGGTAAAACCGTCGGGACTTAAACTGAAAGAAATGGAAACCCGTTGGGGGAGTTGTTCTGCTTCTGGACAGATTTTCCTGAATCCACGATTGATAGGCGCTCCACGTATTTGTATTGAATATGTGATTATGCATGAGCTTTGTCATCTTGTTCATCGGAACCATACCAAAGCTTTTTATGAGTTGTTAACTCAGGAGATGCCGGATTGGGAAAAATGGAAAATGAGATTGGAGAGGTTGATGATTTAGAGTTCTTTCGTTTAGAAAGATTAGAAATGTCTAGGAGGTATTCATTAAGAATTATATTTTGTTTTTTCTTTGATTATGATGATAACATTTTTACAGGCTGAACATGGTGATTGCATTCACCTTTCTCATAATAATAAAAACGTAATTATTGATTCTGGAACTCCAAATTCTGATGCTTTTCATTATGTAATAAATGAAATCAGAAGGCAAGGCCAAAGAATTAATCTGCTTGTCATAACTCATTATGATTATGACCATATAGGAGGGGTGGCAAAAATGAATTCTGAAAATTGGGAATTAATTGATACAGTTTGGTTTAATTCGGCTCATAGAATGGTTCCTTTAGTTAATCAAGATGGCTATTTAAGCATCAAACAAGCCAATAAGGTTCAAGAATTATTAGAAGCTTATGAAGTAAATTGGGATAGGGAACTTATTCGCGGTAAGGTTTTTAATTTGGGAGAGGATTGGTCTTTAAAGATTCTATATGGTGGCTGTGATGTTGTTCATGAAGGAGTTGGGGAGTTTTTAGCTACACCGAAATGTGACTGGAATACCCCATTAGAACAACTTGAGGCTTATCTAAATGATAAAGTTTTGGATAGTTCTGATGTAAATGCTTCATCTATAGTTTTGTTACTAACTAATGGTGAGCGGAATTATTTGTTTCCAGGAGATAGTACTCCTGGAGTTTTGCTAAAAGCACTGTCTGATTATACTGAAGCGAACCCTCTGTGTCTTGACTTATTCAAACTTCCTCATCATGGTAGCTATAAAAACATTACTCAAGATATTCTTAAAAGAATAGTTTGCTCTGATTACGTTGTTCTAACAAATGGTAACGTGCATTTTCATCCTAATAAAAAAATGATAATTAAAGTGTTGAAATGGGGCCGTAGATATAATAATAAGATTCTTCGGTTTCATCTTAACTATTATCGTGAGTTAATTAAAAGTTTGAAAATATCAGAAGCGGAAATGAATAAATATAAATTTGAATTAGATGGAGACGTTGAATTTAAAGTATAATACTTGCAAAATTGATTTGAAGGTGGCCGGTCAAGATAGCCATGGGTCTGGTTTCTTATATGTTACTTCAGCAGATTGTAATTATAATTATGTAATCACAGCAAAACATATTTTCTCGGAAGATTCAACAACAAATCCTGTGTTTGCCAATATTGAGGATATATCCATAATGATTATTACGGAAGATGGCCTTACATCAATGAATGTATTTTCTGATAAGTTGGAAGATAATTTTCTTTTTCATGCAACGTGTGATATAGCAATAATTCGGGTGTGTAAAGTATATTTGAATCGCGCTGTCAAAGTATGGGTAAAGAACTATACTGAGGTAACTCAAGAGTGTATGATGAAAGGACATGGATATCCTAGAGTGGAGCGGAGTTGTCCGATAAGTTTTGAGCTGTATTATTATCCTGACGATAAATGCTTAATTCATTGTAAGAGTGTTATTAAGAATATTTGTCATTTTCATGGTATTTCTGGCGGTGGAATACATCTTATTGACGAGCCTTATCTAATAAGTGTCATATCAAAGTATCCTTTTGATAATTTTGAAATGAATTATTTCAAATTTTCTGAGGTAGATTGGGACGAAATAAACGAGATACTTGGCCTTAGACATTGGCATAAACTGGCTAGAAAAGCTTCACGATATACCCGAATTACTCATGATAAAATTATAATTGATTTACAAGAGATTTGCATTAATGGGGCTCAACTAAATTTGGATACTGCACTTAAGCGCTTGCGTCACGACATGATTGATGACTGGTTTTTTGATCCTTTGCGATATATTGATATATGTAATAGAGACTTTGTACTTGATTATTTCAGTAATCAACAATCTCGTGAGCAGTATAAATTTCATGAGATGGAGGTCTTTTATCTTCCAAAAGAATCATTAGTGCAGCGTAAGGCGATGGTAGGTAATTTTATTGATCGATTACTTTATATTGCAATCGTGGAGAAATTAGCGCCGATAATGGAAAAATATATTTCTTCTCGGATTTATGCAGCTCGCTTTAATCGTTCTGAAGGTGATTCGCTTATAGCTCATGGTGTAAAGCAGTGGATAAAGATGAATTATTTGATTGATGAATGGCTTGATAATAAAAATGGTTGCTTATTTAAATGCGATATATTGAATTATTATGATAACATTTCACATAAGATCCTTATCAATTTTTTGAGTGAAATTACGACTGATGCTGATGAACTTAATGCAATAAAATTGCTTGAACAAATGCTTTCTGAAGTCTCAGGTCCTAATACATATTGTGGATTACCTCAGAATAGTGATGCTTCGTCATTATTAGCGACTTTCTACCTCAGTCATGTTGATATACAAATTCAGGCACAAGCTACTGAGTATTGTCGTTTTATGGACGACATCTATTTCATGGCGCCAAATTATTTTGTGGCTAGAAATATATTGCAATCGCTTGAAAAAGAATTGCGCAGATTGAATCTTTGTTTAAATTCGTCAAAAATAACGTTTGTAGATCTTAGTACTCCTAGTGATGTCCGGGAATTTAAAGAAGGATTGAGTCTGTATAATCACATAAACCAGCAGATTAAACAGTTGATTAGTAGTGAATCTCTTGGCCGGAGAGAAAACGGTATTGCCTTATTAGTGAATACGCTTAATGAAGTTATGAATGTTAAAAGTCCTTTAAAGGAGATAAGTAGAGAAAAGAAATTTTTACTATATATATTATGCAATTATCCCCTTACACTTATGCCATATTGGAACTTCTTCTATAAAAATTTACTTGTAATAATTAACTCCCTTAAAGTTGCCCCTGTTGATACTCCTTTGGTATGTAGACTGATTTCTTGTATTAATCCTGATAGAAATCTAGATGATGCTAAGAGGCTGATTGCTGACATGCTCATGCGTAAAGGTTGCGATATATATCCCTGGCAAGCATATCATTTCTGGTTGCTTTTGGCATACTTGAAATATGATGCTGAAGAGCTGGTAGGATTTGCAGCAACAGAGTTAGAGCGAAATGACAGAACTCATCGTATAGAGAATGCAGCGATAATAATTTATTTGTCTTCAGTGCGTCCGTCTTATAGAAGAGTTATTATGAATATGCTCGGTAAACAGGCTTTTCATGGTTATATGCAGATAAGGGCTGCATTAATAGCATGTCGTAGTCTTAATCCGAATTTAGTCGCAGAGCAACTACCTGATAGCTTCCACTTTCTTGCACCAGTTTCGAAATTTCTGTATCGAAACAAAGAAGAAAAACTTATTTTTATGGGACAAGTGTCGTCTTATATTTTCAAATCAACATACAAACCTTTATTTCCCGATTTATACTCTGGCTTATGAAAACAGAATATGTAGTAATATATTTTAATAACTGTCTTTATGGATGTAATGTAGCAGACGAAAAGAACCAAGTGGTTAATTTGGTAAATAATATACATTATCTTGACAGGATAATTACTTGCCAGATAGCTGAAGTCATTAATATACTTTTTAATAAGTATGGTTGCATTAGTAATTTTGAATTGTTGGACTTTGAATGTCTTGATCGTCAGATTCGGCAATCTGTTGAATATTGTGAGAATTTGCAAGAAGATTGGTCTCTACATGAAATGGTATTACATTATACAGGTCGAGAATTACTGTTACAACCTGAAAATTATATCGAAGAAACTTTGTCTTTACTAACAAACTGCTACAGAGAAATAAAAAAACGAGGAACAGATGAGTGGACACGTATTGAACAGATTGAAATACCTGTAAATCGCGTTTTGTATGACCTGGTTGCTAGAGGTATTGCATTTCGTCAGGACAAGCTTGAGGATTTGTGTAGAGTACAGCATAAAAAACTTTATCATGCATTGAATAAAATTCAACTTAATTTTAATCAAGTACAACCTGATATAGAAACTGTATGTCATCAGTTAAATATTCCTATTCAATATATTAAATATGGTAGGTTAAAAGCATTATGTAAACAATATCCAGACCTTCAACCTTTTCGAGAAGCAGAAAAGGCAGAACGTAATCTAAGGTTGCTTACTTATTTAAGTGCAATAAGGAAGAATGTGCCTATAGTTAAACCTATAGTTAAACCTATAGGTACCCGTACCTCGCGTATCATTATGCGTGAACCGTCACTACAGAATATGAGCAAAGACTTTCGTGGATTGCTTTATTGTCCATCAAATTCGTTCAACCAGCATAGATATTTGTATGTAGATTATAGTCAATTTGAAGCAGGCATACTTGCAGGTCTTACAAAAAATAGAAAACTGATTAATCTTTATGAGAAAAATAATATTTATACTGAAATTGAGAAAATAGTTAATTGTGATCGGCAAGAAGCAAAGATTCATTTCTATTGTTTTATATATGGAGGAAAACGCACTACGCTACTTAAAGATTTCTTTAATTATTATTGTCCAGAGTCAGACTTAGAAGGATTAATCACACCTAAAGCATCCTCCCTTTTGGGAAATAGTAGAAACTTTGATATAAATGCTGATAGAAACAAAATCTTAAATCATATCATTCAGAGTACGGGTTCTCTTATATTCAAGCAGGCTTTGATAGATGTCTATAAATGCTACCATTGGAGTGTGGAGTTAGTTTTACCATTGCATGATGGGGCTCTTTATAAAATAACGGATCAAAATATTAAAGATGATGATATTTTTCGCATATATCGTGATGCATTTCAAAAATGGATTCCAAACGTTTCACCAATTGTAAAAAGTCAACAGTTTTTTCCCGAAGAATAATTGATTAGTTAGGTCTACGATTAATTAATATTGAAGGACAATATTTGGAATAAATATTACAAATCATTATTTTGTCATTATTGGAGAAATATGTATATGTATCTTTGTTAGATGAGATATGGTAATAGTTTGAAGTAAGAATTGTTGTAAGCTTCCAAATTTGGCGTATTGACTAGCATGTCTCTTTCGCATACCTTCGTGCTAAACTTAAAACT
>ERZ857521.1572-NODE-1572-length-26059-cov-4.343409_pt1 | contig 26059 bp, 29 predicted proteins | sample MGYA00519701_ERZ857521 | MGnify/ENA primary metagenome ERZ857521 (study PRJEB31778, sample SAMEA3449346) | human gut metagenome | biome: human gut; feature: human-associated habitat; material: faeces | place: United Kingdom | collected 2010/2012 ...
CGCCATCAGGCACACAAAGAGCAGGACGCTCAGTGCTTTCTTCATAATGACTCCTTTCCGTTCCCCTTTGGAACGCATTGATTCGGTGCGCAATATGTGAAGGTTTTCGGCTTTTCACTCACTAGGACTTCTCGTCGCTCTCGACCTCCACCACTTCGCTGCGCCGGCGGAAAAAGACTGCCGCGCCGATCCCCGCGCCGACTGCCGCCACGATCCCGAACGGCAGCAGCAGGGCGCCCCAGTTGAATTGGCCGGAGCTGCTGTCCTCAGTTCCCGTCAGGGGCTGGATGGGAGTGCCCTCGAAGATGGCCACATACCGCACACGGTCCAGCGCGATGTGGCTGACGGTGCCGGTGTAGTCTGCGGTCACCGTATACCCCTTCACGTAACTGCTAGTGGCACTTCCTGTATAAGTAGCTACCGCGGTGAATCGGTCACCCAGGGCATACCCATCCAGAGAGGCCGTGTTGTCTGTCTGCCACTGGAGGGTCTCCAGCGTCAGCGTGCGACCATTGTCCGTGATGGTCTTGGGGATATTGGCGGTATCCTGATTCACCAGATTGGGATAGGAGCGGGTGGCAGTTACTTTTCTGGTGGAACTGCCGTAGCCGGACACTTCAACCTGCACCGTACTCAACTGGAGCTCCAGCGTTCCGATCATCCCGTCCTCTGTCACAAACTCCTTTTCCTGGGGCAGCAGGGCCAGCACAGACTCCATATCCTTCTTATCGCTCTGGAGGGAGACCGTTTCCGTGTGCTGGCGCTCCTCATGCTCCGGAAGCTCCTGCTTGAGCAGATCTGTCAGCGTGTAATGATATCCGTCCTGCTCAAAATCCGAGCGGGAAATTCCCAGGGGATCATCCTCCGGCGACAGGTCATAGATCTTGCGGATCTCACTGCCGTCCTCGCTCTGGGTCACCGATGTGGGGTAGCACACCTGGACCTCCGGGGCTTCGGCGGCCATTGCCGCCGGAGTCAACGCGGCTGTCAGACACAGGACTGCCGCACAAATGGTAAACAATTTCTTCATGATGTAATTTCACCCCTTCATATTCATTCCGCCCATCGTGGGGCCATTCTGCTGTGTCTGGCTCTGCCGCATCTCCAGCCGGAAGGCTTCCATCACCGCCGCATCAAACGTCCGCTTGAATTCGGGGGTGCAGGGGAAGCAGTAGTCCTTGTACTGGGCCCCCATTTTCCGGCTGGGCATCGCCACAAAGGGACCGTTCTTGCTGTCCAGGATTTTGATCCCCTGCACCGCAAAGCATCCGTTCAGATTGACTGACGCGAAGGCCAGGGGGCCGCCCTTCTTCTTGGCAGGGTAGACCTTAACGTGGATCTGCATGGGAAGCTGCTCGTAATTGGGACCGGTTCGTTCCTTCGGCTTCTGACTCATAATGTCATTCCTCCTTTTCTTTTTCCTGAAGTTCCAGGGTGTGCTTTGCCAGTAACTCAAACAGCCAAGGCTGAACGGGGACAGAACGAAATGCGCCGTTGGGATCGACCAGATCCACCAGGTACTCAAAAACCAGGTGCGGTGGATCGACTTTCTCCTGGAACACACTGGGAGGCATAGGCCCCTTTCCGATGACTGTGACGCTCTTGATCGCAGTCTTTGGATCGTCAAAAGGATCTTTCATCCACAGCCTCTTGTCCTTCAGATCCTCCGGCAGTTCCTCCCCGGCAGGGATCGGAACCCGGATGACCCCCTGGGCCATGTAACGCAGCTTCAACTCCTGCTTGCAGACCTCCATCGCCAGAATCGCCTCTGGCCGCTCGGCCCAAAACGGATATCGTCTCGGATCAGAGGAAAGGATGTTTGTTCCCTCCCGATCTGTTTCAAACAGGGGCACGCACCGCACCAGCTCCAGGACACAGATCCCGTCCGAAAGTCCCAGGACCTTTTCCCTGGTATCCGGCAGCTTACGGTAGTACGACAGTGCTTCATGGAGGTCATCGAACTGTTCGATCACACACTGCTTCGCAAACAGTGGTCGCTTCATATGGCCTGCATCGTCCAGAATGTAATAGAAAATGCTCATCATGCACCTCATTTCAATACAGGGCCATCTGGATTGACGGGCCCCTTTGCTGGCTGGAAATCGTGGTTCTCCTGTGCTATAAGCTCCTTCAGCTTTTCGGAGGCCCATGCGGGCAGGAGCTCATCTTTGAGAACACCGATGAAATCCTCGCGATGCCAGAAGGTCTCCTCCCCGTCTCCCAAGCAGGTGGAACGGATGAATTCCCCTGTGGCATACGGATTGCATCCCAATCCGTCATGGGCATACCAGAGCTGGTTCTCCTGGGACCAATAACGCTCCAGCAGCGAGTACGGGCTGACAACCAAAACCTTTCCCGCAAAGTCCTGCGCGTCAGGTAGATCGGGGCAGCAGTGCCTCGCGTCAAACAGGTTCATCTTCTGGAACTCTGCCCGGACTTCACGCAAAAAGCCATCCAGCACCGCTGGATGGCTTTCTACAACGAAATCACAGTTATGATCGGGATCGGGCGGAACCTTCTGGCCTCTTGCCCACTCCTTGTTGCTCTGGCTGAACCGCCCGTCCCACAGCTTCTCCCGAACGGTATTGGCCAGTACCCAGTTGACGCGCTTGAAGCCGTATTCCTCCAGGACGCCCTGAACACAGCCTTCTTTCAGGTGCATTCCGTCGAATCCCTGGCGGATGCTTTCCTCTATCGCCTCTTTGCAGGCGATGTTTACCTGGTGGCTGGCCCGCCAGAGGGAGATCTGTTTCGTCTGACGGGCATACTCCAGACTTCTCCTGTAGAGGTATGTTTTATTTTTCATCCTGCGTTTCCGTCTCTTTCATCAGCAAGATCCGCAGGCGATCTTCATCTGCCCCCATGCAAATCAAGTCCGCCACAACGTCCTCATCGACCTCGCTCAGCGGATCATTCTTCAACAGAAACTCCCCGCTGACCTTGTTGCTGGCATCTACCAGCTGCTTGCACAAATCCGCAATATCCTTATACAGCTGTGTGATGAGATTCATTTTTTCTCTGGGGGTAAGATCCGAATCGCTGATCAAAATGTGGCCTCTTTCAGCGTGAATGCGCAGACAGTCCGCATGGTCCAGGCCGGCCATTTCCATTACCGCGCCGGGAATCACCTGCTTATTTTTGCTGGGGTCACGAAAAAGAAAAGTATTTGTCATCGTAGTATTCCTCCTATAAGATGAAATGTGTTGGCACATGTCTGGTGCCTCGCCTATGCTGCCTTTTGGTTTTCCGGAGTATGAATCAGCGCCAATTCACCCTTCGTCCTGGTTATCCGCTCAAAGAAGCTCAATTGGACATTGAGATATGGCGTTGGATCATAATTTGTGATAAACAACTCTTCATAGGTAGCATCGGGTTCATGTTTCAGTGGATTGTTCCGGGTTACCGCCAGAATGTAATAGTTTTTATAGAGCTGGCGGATAAACGGACAATCATTGTAGGAGAGCAGGAATCGTCCTTTACTGCTGCTCAATGCCATCCAGAGCCGGACATGGAAACGCTTGTTCATCTTGACCTCATACAGGTTCTCAGCTTCAAAGTACGGTGGGTCACAATAAAAGAATGTTCCAGGTCGCTTCTCGTCCTTGATCAGCGTGATGGCATTTTTATTCTCGATCACAACATCTTCCAGGCGCTTTGCAGCTGGTTTGAGGAGATACAAAAAATTGAAGAGCCGCAGTGCTTTTGATCCAAAAGAGGTAACCGTTGCGCTGTAGCTGCCGCGAATGCATTTATAAAACATCGCCGCACGTTCCACATCGAAGTTTTCCAGTTTCTGATCGTAGATGGGACGCAACTCCTCTGCCTGCTCTTCTGTAAAGCAGGTCCGGTCTTCCAGCACCTGAATTTCCTCCCGGATGTTCTTTTCATAGACCTTCCAGTGGATTTCTTCATGTGCCAGAAAGAGCTTATACACTTCGAACAGAAATCTGGAGTGGATCGGGAGAAACTTGAGTTCCCGCAGCAGAGCATTGGTTTTATCCCGCAGGCACACAAAAAAGTTTGTCAGGTTACGGTTGAGGTCATTGTAAACATCTCTCCTTTTTGAGCTGGCACGCATTTCCAGTATGACCGCACCGCTTCCGCCAAACGGTTCAATATAATTTTGTATGTCCGAGGGAAGCAGTTGGAAGATGTATTGCAGCAGTTTTCTTTTGCTTCCAACCCACGGAAAAGGGGGCTTAGCCATCGTCCCCACCATCCATGACCCGGCATTCAGCGAGGCAGGCTTTCAAGCCTTGAATATCCGCCTGCAGCCCATCAATCATTCTCTGGAGCATTTCGATGGTCCTGATAATATCCTGAGCTGTCTTCGCATAGAAGTAGCCGCTGTTGGTGCTGCAAATTGGCTTTTTCTTTCGCCGCAGCCGACTCACAAGTTTTTGTACCGTCTTTCTGCCAATGCCAACGGCCCGCCCCAGCTCTGTGCTGCTCGCACAAAATTCCCTCCCTCTGCAGGCCACTTTCAAATAATTCAGCAGCAGTTCTTCCATCATGTGCTTCTCCTTTCCAGGGCTCATCTTCCCGAAAAAGGGTGCAAAAAAAGAGGGGGCCGCTGTCCCACTCGGGAAAACGGCCCCTGATCTTTAAATTACTGTTTTGATGGCGTCCTCTTGATTACTTCATCTTCATCTCTCCCACCTGACTCGTAGGTTCTTCCGCAGGTGCAGGTTCCCCAAACGGGCCCATCTGCATATAGGATTGAAAGCAGTTGGCATACTGCTCATAGACCTCGCCGCCGATCTCGCGGAGGAAATCCTCTTTGAAGTGCCACAGCGGGTATTGGCAGAATCCACTGCTTTTTGTCAGCCCGGTGTTTTCAGCAAAGCCCTGCTCCAGAAGCTGCGAGGCAAAATAGCAGTTGTTCGTGTCAATGTACGCGCAGTCCTTGGCGCCGATGAACTCTCCAAAGGAGGTCGTCAGCACAGCGTACTGCTCCGTGTCTTCCGGTTTTTCCCCAACCTTGTCCAGAATAATTGCAATTGCAGGCATTTCCTGCCCCATGAAATCCGTGACGGAGTACAGTCCCAACCGGGGCTGTAAGGTGACTTGTTCTCCAAAGTAATCCGTGATCTGGAATGTAGGCATTGTGGTTCCTCCTCTGTTATGTGGTTAGAGTTTCATCTCAAACTGTGACTTTGGGGTCGGCGGCCGGCTGCGCTCATAGAAGAAGTCCAGCTGATTCCGCCGGATGAAGCTGCCGCTGGCCGCATGCAGCTGGTAGCCTTGGTGCGTCAGAAGATGCTTTCCATAGCTCTCACGATCCATGCACTCGGAAATCAGACTCGCATTCTCCGCTTCAATTCCTCTGGATTCCAGATTCTTTTGGACGAAGGCCTCAACATCCTCTTTCGGCACAAAGTCATAGCACCGGAGATTCTGACCGATGTCCAGTGCCGCACCCAGCCGGGTGCATTTTTCATAGGCCAGTGCGGCATGGAATTTCTCGCTGAAGTGCGGCATCCCCTGGCCCTGCTCGTCCTGCAGGAAGCCCAGGTCATTCCCATCGTAGATGAGATCCGCCAATTCACGATACTGGTCCTTGAGATCCTTCACTTCCGGGAGGATGCAGCGGGCATCCAGCAATGTACATTCCTGAATAGTGTCGACCTTCAGTTCCAAAAGGGCGAGTTCTACTTCATCCGCCTTGTCATCGTTCACCATGGAATAATCCGGCAGACGAACCCAGACCCCCTCCGGTTTTTCAGGCGAGGCGATCTTCAGCCTGACGCTCCAATCCGAGTCATCCAGCTCTGCGAGATTATGGCCGGTATAGTGCTGCTCCAGCTCCCCTGTGGGATAGACCACATAGCCGCCGCCGATGAAGAGTCCGGGATGGAGATCCTCATAACGCCTGCCCAGCTTCTCCAGATCTACGAAGGGCAGGGTCTCTCTGGGGGCGCCGCTCTCATACTGCAGGAAGAACCGCCCCAGGGCATCGTAGCTGCCTGCCGGGTAGCAGACCTCATAATCGTGCAGTGTCAGCAGGCAGTTGATCGCCTCCACCGCCACGTCCGGTTTCATCCGCAGGACGGTGGCTTGCAGCTCCTCACGGCTTTTCCCCATCAGTTCCTGCAGTCTCCCGGACCGCATAATCGCCGCGGACAGCTGGTAGCTCTCTTTGACAGAGAGTGTCTCCAGACGGTCTGTCAGCCACTCCCGCTCCACGTTGATCAGGGGGAGGCCCAGGAGGGCCTCTTGCTTTTGGTTCATCATTCATCGCCTCATTTCTGTCATTCCCATTTGTTTGTTCTGAATTCGAAGCTCCTGTCCATCCCGACGCTGGAGCAGCCCGTAGCCGGTCTGGATGCAGTGCTCCTCTTCCATCAGTGCTTCTCCGCAGCGGTGCAGGTTTAAATTGACCAGGACCTTGTCGGCCATCGGCTCACCCATAATCGTCCGGATCTTCTCTTTCGCAAATTCAGAGGGAGAGTTGATCCCCTCTTTGAGGATGTACTCATCAAGCGTGTCTGCTTGATGCAAAGCAGCGGACAGATCCCGGCACCGCAGGCCCTCCAGTACAGCCTTGTACACCTTCCTCTGCTCCTGGGTCATGGCGTCCAGGGCTTGTGCAAACCGGTTTGCATCATTGATTCCTCCGGCGTGTGTGACTGCGTCCCCCATCTCCGGGATCACACAGTCGAGGCAGCGCCACCACAGCTCCCATGTAGAGGACGCTTTCAGGCGCTCCGTCACCGCCTCCAGTTCCTCCGGCGCCGCAGGCAGCTGGACCAGGACCGGTTCAGCGCCGTTATAAGCAGGTCCATTGGGATGCCCTTTGGTCACTTCCAGCAGGATCATATAATCCGGTTTTGCAAACTCTCTGGGCAGTGGCGGTGCCTGCTTGAGATCGCTGTTCTGGAGCACATAGCCTCCCGGCGTAAATACGCCCCCTTCTTCCTTTCGAGCCCGCAGGCCGATGGCCGCGAAGTCTAGCAGCTCGAACACTTCATCCGGGATTCCTTCAACTTCCGGCACGAAACCATTCTCGGCATAAAACCTTCCCAGCCGGCTGTCATTGCTGGCTTCCCGCACAACATGGCAGCCATTTACACTCTCGGTCAGGTCCCGGAGTCGGCTGACGCTGATTCCATTCGCTTCTTTGGCCTTCTCCATTTGAATCAGGCCCTGAAGAGCAGTGCGTTGTATATCATTCATCTGGATGAGCCGCTCTGCCAGATCATTCAGCTCCGCGAGGCTGTCCTCCTGGTCCCGCAAGACCGCCGCCAGTTCCTCGAAATCGTAGTAGTTATCGATCTCCAAGTACAGGCGGTCGCCCCCCTGCAAGTGGAGCTTGTCCAGGGCATCCAGCAGCTCCCAGGGCTGGGCAGGAAGATCCAGCTTGGCGTAGGCATCACTCTCTGGGTCCTCCTTTGCCAGATACACTCCAAATACTTTCTCACACAATTCAGATCCACTCCTTTTCAAATTTTTTGAACCGCTCACGGCCCTTTCATCTCCAAGCTGCTTTTTGCGCCCAGAATCCGCTCCTGGACCACAGGATCGGCCATGGGGATGTCCCAGCCATGCATGCTGCCAGCCAGCATTGCCTGCTCCTGAGCCGGGGTAATGCCACGCCGGCGGTTGTTGTAGTCCGCCAGATAGCGGTTCTGGGCCCTGTCTCCGGTGGACCAGTCGCTGGGGAAGTACCCGTGTTCGCCCTTCTTGATGCAGATCAGCGTCCCTTCCCCCGGCAGGACGGACCAGCACATGTCAGGGAGGCGGGTAAGGGAATCGGGAGAGAATTTTTCTTCCTCTGTCTGGATGGTCCAGTTCCCGTCGTTCCAAAGGTGCACATTCAAGACACCATCGTCCACCTGGATTTCTCTCTGCTCAAAGCCCTCGCCCCAGCCGTCCGAGGCTTGTCCGGTGATATAATTTGCCAGCGTTTCTTTTTCCTCCGGCGTCAGGGTCCCAATCACTTTGCACTCTGCAATACCCCAGAGCTGTCCATCCCGACTTTCCACATCGAAGGTTGCAGACTGGACTTTGTCGTTGACGCCGTCCTGCTTGTCATACCAGTGCATCATCCCGCGGTCTGCTTCCTTCGGCATTCGGTTGTCCACCAGGGCTTTTCTGATCTCGCCCTCATATTCCCGCAGATCTCTGCCTCCAAGATCGGTCCCATACTCCTCACGGTCGCCCCAGTCATCGTATCCGAAGAATTCTGCTGTCAGAGGCATATAGAATTTGATTGTCTGCACCTCCGGAGGCAGGACCCGAAAGCGATCCACGCCGATCGCCAGAGCCAGCGTCCGCCCGTCATCCCAGTGGACATGGAACTGTCCGGCATCGTCAATATGATCCAAAGTCCCCATACTGCCCGGTGCAATCGGGGCCGGATCGTCCCGCATCTCACTGAGCCGAACCCGGTATCCGGCAGGATACTGCTCCCGCAGGAATGCAAGCCATTCTTTCTGAATCATTTCATACCTCCCATCACCATGCCCCGCTCCGGGGCACTCCACTCCAGCTCACGATGGATCGTCTGCACTGCCTCAAAGATCTCCGGGTCATTGCGGAAGCTGTCCATCTTTCTGTGATCCTGGAAGAATACCTGCTCGCCATCCGCTTCCCGGAGAAGGTCCACCGTAGCAATCCCATCCTTGGTAACACCCAGCCGCTTTTCCGGCCGGGTGCTGTCCCGGTAGAGTTGGACCGCCTCCTCCAGCGTCAGGTCCCGGTGCATCTGCTCATCCGGTGTATTACAGTCCGTCATCACAAACCAGGCGTAGGTGTGAGGCCGTTCGGGATCAGCGGCTTCCCGGAGTGCCTGTTTTCCCGCTTCCGTCAGGCCGTAATTGCAGGCTCGTTTGGGATTTTCCTCCCCTGCGAAATCCAGCAAGAGGTCATCCACCGCTTTCCGCACCGTGGGATCGCTCGTCAGAGTCTCATAGCGGAAGCCGGTGGTGGCCTGATACGGAAGCTCCTCTCGAATGGTGTCCAGGTATTTCCGGACATCCGTGAAGGCCTGTTCCTCCCCGCTGGCGTAGGTCACCCGGCCCACCGGCGCCTCCTTTTGAGCCATCCTCTGCTGACGGAGGTCATAGCAGTACAGGTAGCCCTGATAATGGCCCGGCAGCGGAGTGCAGCGCAGGCAGTAGCGGTAGTGCTCCGTTTCTGCGATATAACCACAAGTGGTACCCCCATCTGCGATGGCGCCGCCGTGGCTGCCGCAATAGGCTCGCATGGTTTTCAGGTCCTTGAGAGGGCCGCTGCGGCGCAGTTCGTCTACTACCTGCTGAAGGTCCGCCTTAAACTCCAAGGTTGTCAGCCGGTCATGATTGTGTTCCCACCATGTGGACCAGAACTCCTGGCCTCCCTGGCCGAAATCCATCCGCAGGTGGCCGACAGTACCAAGAGCCTGATCTTCACCTTCTTCCATCTGGGAATAGAAAAGGCCCGCTTCTTCAATGGAAGCGGGCCGAAGATCGAATTCATTTTTTTGAGCTGCTTTTTTCTGATTCTTCATCTCCATCACCTCCAAGTATTTTGAACACAACAGATACCACAACATTCCAGTAAAGTCTATCCCAAATCTGCTTCTTATTTTTGAGTCATCTTCATACTGAATTGCTCCTTTGGCATCTGCATGATCTGCTCCAGATATCTGGGATCGACAATTACTTCCGATTCGTTTCTGCCTGCGAAATAAGCATGAATATGTTTCTTTTGGATTTGCGCTTTGTACACTGTTCCTTCTTTTCCAAAAGGATGGGCAAAACCTTCTGCCGTCTTATAATCCAAAGTCCAGGACAAAGCTTTGACACTGGTCTTGTTGGATAGCGCAACACCGCGGTAGACTGTCACAATATCCCCCAGCGACTGATATACCTGGTATTCGTCCTGATCCATAAGATACTGGGGAGAAACCGATTTAAATAATGCAACCAACTCTCGTTTGCTCACATTGTGGTCATTGTTGGGAGCCGCAGCCATAATCCAGGCATCCGATAAAAGATGCCCCAGATCTTTTTGAGAGAGATCCGAGGCAGCATATTTGATGAAGGTCAGGTAATAGGGCTTATCGAAAAGCATGAGGATCTGATAAGGGGTTTCTGCCTTGTCAATCTCCTCTCCTACCTTCTGCCTCCACCTATCCAAATCATCAGAATTATTAACCAGATCAGCTAATGTAATGTTTCCTGTGTCGTCCAGGAGCCGCACAATTCCATCATTCGTGAATGGATGGCTCACAACCATTGGGGAAAATGCAGTCGTCTGGATATCTACGTCAAGAAGCATGTGTGCCACACATTTCACGTTCTGTAAATTGGTCTTTTGTGTACCCATATCACTCCTCCTTTTTTATTCAATTGCCAGCCACGCTTGAAACTCTTCCAGCGTCATCTGGTCCTGTCTGCATTCATTATATTTTTCCCTCACCTGCTTGCTCCAATTGTAGAATGCTTTTGAAGTAATGCGGCCTGCCTTAATCCAGGCGAAGCGCCTCTTATATTCCTTGCGATATGCCTTATAGAGCGGGTCATCTCGCTGTTTCATTGTCCATTTCTGGAAGGCTCCTGACTCCCGACAGACTTTTTGTCCCTCTGCTGTCAGTCTTGAACAGTATTCCGCGGTGACGCGGCCGGTTTGAGCAAAGTACCGTCCACAGCATTTGCAGCGACGGACTGTGATCCCCCGCTCCACGCAGGTTCTAAGCGCAAAGTCTATAAGCTCCAGAATGTTGCTGGAATAGAGCACGGGGACGATTTCCCCCTCTCTCACCAGTTCATAACTGATGGGAATAGGACGGAAGTGGAACATATAGTTATCATCCCCCACATCATGTTCATATTTCTTCCGCATTTGGCATTGGGGGGACCGCCCCGCACGGTCGACATCCAGAACCGTTTCAAGGAACTCCGTTGTATGGAAAATATACATATTTGAATTTTGGAAAAATTGAAGCAGGTGGTGAAGTTCCTGCAGGCTCTGATTTGGGCGATAATCTGCTCTTTTTATCTCTTGGCTGCATGCCAGGTGTAGGATTTCATAGTAGATGTGGTTCTTTGACAACTCCTGAAGTTCCCGCAGCGCATTTTCAGCGCTTTGCTTTTCCTTATAAAATGGATATGAAATTAAGTCGCTTTCAATTTGAAAAAACAACGAGTAATCCGACATGTGATCCATCTCCAAGAAAAGCAGCAGGCTCTCCAGAAAGGGAAACTCTCGCCGAGAAACGAGGGAATCTTTATCACACTCTTTATAAAACTCAAACACTTCATGGTCACCGCAGTAGTACATTCTGCAGAGCGTATCCGCATCCAAATATCTTTTTAATTCGCCAAAAAAGCTCATCTTCCAAGTCCTCCAAACTTTACAGTCTGCTCCTGGGGACGTTGATCTATGAGTTTAGGGGGGCGGCGAATTGCTGCGAAGCGAGTTCTCATGACGCCATCTTTCTCCATGGCATCCTCACCGTATCCCTCGAAATCCATATACCTGTCTATGGCATTCATCACCGCCGGATCTGCGCCAATTCGGCGTAATGCCGCCATCCCATATGCCTCCGGATTCATTGGGACTCGCTCGAAATCGTCCCTCTCAAGGGCCAATTTGAGAGCACTCTGAAAGGTCTCCGGCTGTTCCGCCTCCAGGATGGCAAGATATTTTTCCACCCCGTTGTCCTCCTGCTGCATTTTTACCAGACACGATGCCAGCTCATTTGCGGACTCGACGGTAATCAGATCAGAGGAGACCATCACCGATAGATACGGGAATTCGTAGTGGGCCGAGACGATCTCCGCCTCAGCAAAATCTGTGATGCCCAGATACTCTTTTGCCCATTGCAAAGATTCCGTGGAGGCAGGCAGGAATAGTGTGTGGGAATGGCCGCTGCCGGTCCGAAGATCCAAAGAGATCACACCATTTACTTCATCATAGCGGTTACAGAAGTTTCCAGGCAGTTCCGCCTTTTGCACTGCGTAGCCACCGCGGTAAAATGCTCCGCCGTGGTTGCTGTAAAATTCCTGACCGATTGTCTGGTAGTCCAAGTAAGGCCGAATGTGATCTGGACACTCAAAAATGCCCTGATTCACCAAATACCGCCCAAGCGCGCTTCCTGTTCCCACCTCCGGCAGCAGCACATACTCATCCAGACAATCCGCCAGCTTCATGATGTCATCCACGCCCTGGATCATATTGGCGTCCAGCATACCTTCAAATTTCAGGCAGGACTCCATGTCCAACGTCTGAAGTTTCTCCGCCAGAGCTTCGATCTTCTGCAATCCGTCAGGCTGGCTGAGATCTGCATTTTGAATATAGTTGCCAAGGTTTCTTACGTTGCCGGCGATATTCAGGATTCGCGTTGTGGCAACGTCTTCGCTGATTGCATCAAGCCGAGCCACTGCCTCCTTGATTTTTTCCTGAGCAGACGGAAGCCTGATGTAAATACCTTCCGGGTCATTTCCTCGGGTTAATTTCAGCGTAATCATCTCGAAAAACCTCCCATCTGCATCTCTGGTCCGACATGCCGCTGTTCGGTCGGAGGCCTCATCATCAGCTCCGACAAGCTCTGCGGCCCCTTGTAGGCAACGTAGCCCTGATCGTTGAATTCGCCGTCTTCAGCGTTGATCTGCTTTTGTCCATATGCCTCATAATCGATAAATGGCGCCAGATCATCGTCCAGATCGAAGTTGCCGGACTCCCGGATCATGAACTCGCCATACTCCCTCGGTGAATGGATGCCGGGTACAAAATCGAACAGATCCAAGTTTTGGGCCAGTGCTGTCATCTCCGCCGCCGTCCGCGGATTTGCCATCTGAACAACCGCTCCGAGCTTTACCCCCTGGTCAACATCCAGCAGTGCAATGGCGCTTGCCAGCTTATTCAAATCGTTCAGAGACTCGTGCTCCACATCCAGGCGGGAATCAATTTCGTTGGGCGCAGTACTTTCGGAGAGGCGAATATGGATATCGTCCTCACTCTCATAGCCGCCTCTTCTAAGAGTCCTCTCCAGACGCTCTCTGCAGGCGGGAAGAAAAAGCCATGTAGTAGGAGGATTCATGTCGGGGTTCGATTTATGGGTCAGGCCCAGCAGAAAGACACTGTCCCCGTCTCGATACAGGGGGAAATTCTGCCCATCATAGACAGGCCGAAGCTGCATCCCGTTGTCGTAAATCACGCCGTACGGTGTAATGGTACCGTCACCTTCACCGATCAGCAGCAGCGCAGTCTCATATCCGTCCACATTCTCCAGCTCCTCGCTGGAGGCGGAGCCTCCGTTCACGTCCAGGAAATGGCGGCGGCCGACCTTCTCCAGATCTGAGAAGTCGGTGATCACCGTTGTCTCCTGGCAGCAGAACGTCAGGTCGATCAGCTGCCTCATATCAAACAGGCCGAATTTGACTGCGGCGGCCTGAAATTTTGCTTTTTCCTGTGCATCGAAACTGTCCAGCCTTCTGGCGAGGTAATCCATCTCATCCAGATTGATTGCCACCTTCTCCAGCCGCTTGAGGATCGGCCAGTCTCCGCAGACTTCATCCACCCTGCAGTCTCGCTCCAGCGGGTTCCCCAGGCCCATGCTTCTGAGCAGCTCCACAACATTGGGATAATCATTCTCCTTGATGGGAAAGGAAATGGTAGCCTGTCCGTACTCGGGGTGCTTCGCATTGCTGATGATTGTCTGAATCATGCGCTATTCCTCCTTAATTTTCCAATATTATTTCCCTTCCTTTCCTCTTGAATAGAACGTTTGTTCTATGCTACAATATCAGCAGAACGTCAGAGGCAGAAAAGGAGGGGATATTTGTGGCTGATAAAACGTATCTCGCAATTGATTTGAAGTCTTTTTACGCCTCCGTGGAATGTGTGGAACGGGGCCTTGATCCCCTCACCACCAATCTCGTTGTGGCGGATCTCTCCCGCACGGAAAAGACCATCTGCCTCGCCGTTACTCCTTCCCTTAAGGCCTACGGCATATCCGGTCGGGCGCGGCTCTTTGAGGTCGTGGAACGGGTAAAGCAGGTGAATGCGGACCGGCTGCGGAAAGCTCCCGGCCACGCCTTTACTGGTTCCTCCAGCAATGATCCGGAATTGAAGTCTCACCCGGAGCTGGCGCTGGACTATCTGGTGGCACCTCCCCGCATGAAGCTCTATATGGACTACAGTGCCCGCGTCTTCGAGGTCTACCTCAAATACATTGCACCGGAAGATATCCATCCCTACTCTATCGATGAGGTGTTTATGGATGTCACCAACTACTTGAGCACCTATGGGCTCTCTCCCAGGGGTATCGCCGAACGAATGATTCAGGATGTCCTGAAAACCACTGGGATCACTTCAACAGCCGGGATCGGTCCAAACCTCTATCTCTGCAAAGTTGCCATGGACATCGTGGCGAAGCGGATCAAGCCGGACCAAAACGGCGTTCGAATTGCCTCGTTGAATGAGCACTCTTACCGCCGGCTGCTCTGGGATCATCGTCCGCTTACCGACTTCTGGCGGGTAGGACGGGGATATGCCAGGAAGCTAGAGGCCCACGGCCTGCACACCATGGGGGATATTGTTCGCTGCTCCGTCGGAAAGCCGTCGGATTACTATAATGAAAAATTGCTGTATCAGCTCTTTGGGGTCAATGCGGAGCTGCTGATCGATCATGCCTGGGGCTGGGAGCCCTGCACCATTGCAGATATCAAAGCCTACAAACCGGAATTCAACAGCATCGGCTCCGGCCAGGTGCTGCAGGAACCGTATTCCTTTACCAAAGCCAGGTTGGTCGTATGTGAAATGGCGGATCAGCTTGCACTGGACTTAGTGGATAAGGGGCTGGTGACGAAGCAGCTGACGCTGACTGTGGGATATGACCGTGAAAACCTTCAGGACCCGGAACGTCGTAAGCGGTATCACGGGGCGGTAACCAGAGATCCTTATGGTCGTGAGATCCCCAAGCATGCCCACGGAACCGTCAATCTGGAAATGTCGACAGCCTCTGCAAAAGCCCTCATTGATGCGGCTGCCAGCCTTTTTGACCGAGTTGTGAATCAGGAGTTACTGATCCGGCGTCTCAATCTCACTGCGGTTCGGGTTCTGCCCGTCGGCAGTGTTGGGGATGCGCACAGCTGTGAGCAGCTGGACCTGTTTTCGAATTTCGGGCCTGCGGCGGAGGCGCGTAGACGTCATGACGCCGCTCTGGCCCGCGAGCGCAAGATCCAGACTGCTATGCTGGACATCAAGAAAAAATACGGAAAGAATGCTATCCTCAAGGGAATAAACCTGGAGGACGGCGCCACTGCCAGAGAACGGAACCGTCAGGTGGGAGGACATCATGAGTAGTGCATACGATGATTTTTTGAATCTGCCACATCATGTTTCTGCAGATCTGCCACACATGTCCATGCAGAATCGAGCTGCTCAATTCGCTCCCTTTGCCGCCCTGGTCGGCTATGACGCCCTCATCCAGGAGACAACTCGTCTGACTGACCAGAAGGCAGAATTGGACGAATCCGTCAAGGCGGAGCTCAACGAAAAACTCCGGCTGCTTCTGGAGCTCATGCCCCAGCAACCGGAGGTGACGATCACATATTTTCTTCCGGATAACCGAAAGGCTGGCGGCGCATACAAAACCACAAGCGGTATTGTTCGAAAGTATCTCCGCAGCGAAAATCTTCTGGTCATGATAGATGGATCGCAAATTCCGATTGATGCAATCGCCGCCCTAGATGGCGATTGCTTCTCTTCCCTTGAAAAAGGAATGGACTTTGACCTATAGACATTGCCTCGGTTTACGGTTTCGGCAAATTGTTTCTTTCCAGAATCGCCCGAAGACAGCGGCCATCTTCTCCCCAGCACAGGAAACCATGGGCAGGATAGGGACAGCCCTCGCATCGAGTAAACTTCCGGCAAATCGGCTTTTGCTCCTTGATTTCTCGTTGCCTGGGTCTTCTAGGTTGTCTAGGTTTAAAGGTGACATGATATCTGCAAATTGAACTCTTTTTCGGTGGACTCTTAGACATGGAGATTGCGGCGCCCTTTTTCCCGTGACTGCTACATTTTTTCATTTCTCTTGCTCCTCCTTTTTTGATACATGCTTTGCGCATCTACGTTTCTGCCAGGCAACACCTCCCTTTTGGACTTCCTGTTCCCTTTGAAATGAAAAAGGGCGCCGGACAGGTGATTCTCTGAAACCACCAATCCGGCGCCGTAATTTTTGTCTATGATTTTCGAAAAAAATAGCGCCCTTTTTGAGAACAAAAAGGGCGCCGGCATGAGAATTGACCTTTCTTCCATCAAAACCGCTGTTCAAGTCCCCCCAGTTGGTCGAAAAACCGTCAAGCGATCTATTGGGAAAAAAGCTATTTTTTGAAAGAAAAAAAGCCGCAACACTCTGATTCCCTAAGCCTTCAGGCTAGGAGATCTAGATTGTTGCGGCTTGATGGCGCAGAAGGAGGGATTTGAACCCTCGCGGCGTTTATTAGACACCCTACTCCCTTAGCAGGGGAGCCCCTTCGGCCTCTTGGGTACTTCTGCAGATACATATTAAAATGGCGGAGAGAGTGGGATTCGAACCCACGGACGCTTTCGCATCGCCGGTTTTCAAGACCGGTTCCTTCAACCGCTCGGACATCTCTCCATAAAATATTGCCCGCTGTCCGAACACTTTTAGTATGATACCAAACCGCCTGCTATTTGTCAACCACAAATCTCAGATTCCATGCCTCAAAATTTTTTTAATTTTTTTCGAAAAAGGGCTTGCATTTTCTTTCCGGTCATGCTAGTATATACAAGCTGACTTCAACGAGTACAGCACAAAAGAAATCCGGGTGTAGCGCAGTTGGTAGCGCACTTGACTGGGGGTCAAGGGGTCGTGAGTTCAAGTCTCGCCACTCGGACCATGCGGAGTATCCTTCGGGGTACTCCGATTTTTTATTGCCAATTTGTAAATTTTCTTATGTTATTGCACAGAAATGTGCAACTTTCGTTGTTTGGGAACCTGTATGCAGAAGGACTTGTTCCTTACTACATACAGGAGGTTCCATATGACCGAAGAAAACTACAACTACCGAACGAGTCAGACGCTGCTTCGTAACCAGTTCCCCGGCAAAGGAAAGCTGCAAATTCCCATCATTCCAAAATTTCAGGAAAGGCCAGGTGACTTTGACGATCTCTTGCTGATCGGCTTTGACAAGACCCATCTGGAGGATCAAAATCACCTTGATCGGATGGTACACTTCTTCCTCTATGACTACCGCTTTGAGCGGGTCTGGAAGAATCCAGACAACGACATTGAAAAACTCTCCCGCTACCGTGCGGTGCTGTCGCCGGATTTCAGCATGTACCTGGAGATGGCGCCTGTCATGCAGCTCTACAATGTATTTCGTAATCGCTGGTGCGGCGCTTACTGGGCATCCAAAGGCCTCCGGGTCATTCCGACTGTCAACTGGGGAGATGAATCCACGTTTGATTTCTGCTTTGAGGGGATCGAAAGAGGCAGTGTGGTGGCTGTCTCCACCTATATGGCCTCAGAGCATGACAACCGCTGCGATCAGAAAGAATGGTTCATGGCAGGATACAACGAGATGCTGCGGCGCATTGAGCCGGAAAAAATTATCTGTTACAATACACCGTTTCCCGAAATGCAGGGCAACATTATCTATGTGGATTACGAACGTAGTTCCTGGAGGTATATGAACTATGAACGAAGTTTCCGTCGTGAAGATTTGGATGCCTTTAAAATTGGCGGCACATCCAGTAATCATCGTGATACAATAGAGCCGTACCTAATTGGAAAAGGCGGAGGAAGCGCCTACGGCGGAGAAATCAAACCATCAAAACCAGAGGATGAGCGATTCTGGGGAGAACCGGGCGAAACAAAATATACCTATACAGCAAAAGGAGAACTTATTGAAACGCTGATTGGTCCTGACGGAAAAGCATATTTGGAAATTCACCATACAAACCATGGCTTCCCCAAGTATCATGAAGTTCCACACCAACATAGCATCATATGGGATCAGTCAGGCTTTCACTTCGGCAAAGAACAGACTACCAAAAGCTTTTTGTACGGGAGGAACACGAACATGGCAACATGGGTCAGCACAAACAGCCTTGAAGATAATCGGTTTAAAACGATCAGTGATTTCAAGCAGTGTATGCGGCGCGGCGGAGAAGTCCAGTTCGAGTGGAATGGCGTGCTGTACTGCTGCTTTGGCTGTATTTCTCCTGCGGCAGATGCAGCGCCTAAAATGGTGATTTGTCAGGCTGGCTCTGTGGAAGTAAACACTCGTACTGAGAAATGGTGTGATACCGCCGATGAAATTCTGGAGTATATGGTTGGTGGTGATCGTCTGCGCGATGTAATCACGCAAGTAAAAGTGTGGGAGCGTACAATTTGAGATGAAACCTTTTTCCGACTGATTACAAACCATTGATATGACTGGATTTCCACAGATCCTTTAATGACACTCGGACCATCGGAGTATCCTTCGGGGTACTCCGATTTTTTATTGCCAATTTGTAAATTTTCTTATGTTATTGCACAGAAATGTGCAACTTTCGTTGTTTGGGAACCTGTATGCAGAAGGACTTGTTCCTTACTACATACAGGAGGTTCCATATGACCGAAGAAAACTACAACTACCGAACGAGTCAGACGCTGCTTCGTAACCAGTTCCCCGGCAAAGGAAAGCTGCAAATTCCCATCATTCCAAAATTTCAGGAAAGGCCAGGTGACTTTGACGATCTCTTGCTGATCGGCTTTGACAAGACCCATCTGGAGGATCAAAATCACCTTGATCGGATGGTACACTTCTTCCTCTATGACTACCGCTTTGAGCGGGTCTGGAAGAATCCAGACAACGACATTGAAAAACTCTCCCGCTACCGTGCGGTGCTGTCGCCGGATTTCAGCATGTACCTGGAGATGGCGCCTGTCATGCAGCTCTACAATGTATTTCGTAATCGCTGGTGCGGCGCTTACTGGGCATCCAAAGGCCTCCGGGTCATTCCGACTGTCAACTGGGGAGATGAATCCACGTTTGATTTCTGCTTTGAGGGGATCGAAAGAGGCAGTGTGGTGGCTGTCTCCACCTATATGGCCTCAGAGCATGACAACCGCTGCGATCAGAAAGAATGGTTCATGGCAGGATACAACGAGATGCTGCGGCGCATTGAGCCGGAAAAAATTATCTGTTACAATACACCGTTTCCCGAAATGCAGGGCAACATTATCTATGTGGATTACGAACGTAGTTCCTGGAGGTATATGAACTATGAACGAAGTTTCCGTCGTGAAGATTTGGATGCCTTTAAAATTGGCGGCACATCCAGTAATCATCGTGATACAATAGAGCCGTACCTAATTGGAAAAGGCGGTGGAAGTGCCTATGGTGGGAAATGGAAGCCAAACCCCGATAAGCCAAATGAAGTAATTCTACAAGGTCCGCCCAATACCATTCAGAAAGTATTTATCCACACCAAAAAAGAGGGATACTGGGCTCTGGTGAAATATAATGCTGAAGGATGGGCAATCAAAACGCGGCATTTTACTGATCATGGAAACAGCAGCAAGCACAGCAACCCTCATGATAAAGAGATTGCATATGATCCATACACCGGGGCCCCTGATTTTCATAAGTATCCAGACATCAATTATTGGCTTGCCGAGTACCCCGACGGTGTACCAGAATTTAAATGTTTTCAGAGAGGGATCACAAATATGGAAGTACGTTACTTTACTTATAGTCCTGAAGCCTGGCGTTTTAAAACCATCAGCGAATTCAAGAACAGTGTAAACCGTGGTGCGGAAATAACTTTTGAATGGAACGGACGAGAATATCATATTTGCCCTGTTTGGCCAAACGGAGAAGTTAAATATTGTATTGCTCCCTTGGATACCCAGCAGGATACCGTCTATAAAAATGCGGATGACATGCTGGAATATATAATTGACGATACCCGACTGCGTGACATTATCACGAAGGTGGAAGTAACCGACCGCACTCTGTGATAAAACCGCTTGCCAACTGCTCACAGATTATTGATATTACAGGATTTTCACAGATCCTTTAATGACACTCGGACCAAACAATGATGAATCCGAACTACATTATCTAAATGGGTAATGTAGTTCGGATTTATCATTTCTATTAAAAGTATATGGTAAATAAACAATAGAGATTTGTATTTTGTCGCCGATTTCCCATTCTGTACAGGAAAGAGCCGATAACCACAGCGCAAGACTAACTGGTTATCGGCTCAAACTCTATTCACTTAACCCGAATTACTTTCTAAATTGATACGCCTCTTTATTCAACGGTAATCATGCAATTTGTAAAGGAACTCGCATTAGAGCTGCAATATTTGACAGAGAAGCAATACGTTCCCGCTTCTTCGATTTCAAATGTGCAACTGTGCTGCCGTGCGGTCACAGCTTCTGCCCGAACAAAATCTCCATCCTTAAATTCGCCAAATTCAAGGATACAGGAATCATTTGCAGTCAGCTTAATCGTCACAACATCCCCGGCCATGAGATCAAAGCCATCTTTCCCTGCCGGATGGAGCAAAATCATGCTCGCATTTCCCAAAGCGAAATCAGAGAATTCCCCGTCATCGTTCACTGCCATTTCTGTGATGAGATTCGGCATAAACGGGATCGTGCAGGCATCCACCAATGAAGTGCTTTCTGCGACAGACAGGTCGTGTTCTTCCTGGCGCTTCTGCGCATATGCTTTTGCTTCATCAGCAGACAGCACAAGGATTTCCTTGTTGTCGGCATCTAAATAATGGACCGTCCCGTCTTCCTCTACATATGCCGACGAAACGGCTGTCTCGGCCTCGTTGAGCAACGCTTCTATCTCCGCTGCACTCATACTTCCCGTGAGGGCAAAGCCACCCCACTTCACAACAGCGGCCGCGGCAGCACTCACACATAGGATCGCGGCCATGACAGCGGCAATGACCCCCATCCTGGAGAACTTTCCTGCGGTAGGAAGATTGGCCTTTGCATCGTGGACTTTCTTCATGGTTTTCTCCTTAATCCGTTCAACAGAGGCAACATTCTTTTCTCCAATTTCAATCTGGATATTCTCCACATGATCCATCATGTCAGATATTTTCAGGCCCAATGGTATACCCCCCTTTTGTCAGTTTTTCTTTCAACACCTTTCGGCCTCGGTGAAGTTTCATTTTCACTGTGGAAACATTTATGTCCATTTCCTCCGCAATTTCAGTGATCGACTGATAATAGTAATAGTACCGCAGGAAAATCTCCCGTTCTGGATATTTCATGGCAAGTACGGCTTCCCTAATAAACCTGGCCTGTTCTCGCTCCTCAAAATCTTGCTCCAGGTTTTCTTCAGAAATGAGGATCACATCATCTTCAAGCGATACCCCTGTACCAATCTTTCGTGTGTACTCTTTTGCTTTGTTTCTGGCAACGCCCCCAAGATATGCTTTCACTTTTCCGGGTGAAATTCTCTTTGCATTCACCCACAGCGTAAAGAAAACATCAGAGGAGACTTCCTCAATATCAGCGGAAGACATGGAACGACCGATGATGTTGTAAATAATTGTGTTAACATAAGCAGCATAGCGATCAATAAACCACTCTAAAGCTCTTTCGTCTTTATGCTTTAGTTTTTTTAATGCTTCATGCTCAACCACAACACCATCTCTTTTCGCATTCAATTTAACGGCCCGTCATCTTTCATATTGCGGGATACGGGCATTTGGTCACAAATTATCTATTTTTTCAGAATAATTGAAGTGTTTTCAATATCCTACCCGTGCCGAATCGAAAGTTCAATCATATAGAAACGAAATCCTGTGTTTGTTCAAATTGTTGAGAATAACATGAATGAGCCAAAAGACGGGAGCATCGTTGAGATGTTCCCGCCTTTTGGCTGCTCATGTTTGCGTTGTCGGTTTTTGCTGTGCTCTCCACTGAGCAAACTCCCGGTTTCTTTCTTCGCGCTTAAAAACGTTGTATCACCGGAAGCGGATCACAGGCCCGGGTACACGATTTTTTGCCCATTATGCCGCCTGCTATATCTGTCTCCAAAAGATAATACTGACAAACGCTAATATTCGGATTTGAAATCGGTCGAGGGCCCAATCGGAGTATCCAAATTGGATCCTCCGATTTTTTCATTTCTGATTCTATAATATGCCTCAGAGTGCTGGATGAAGATATACGGCTTCCGGAAGTCAGACAGTGTGCAATGTCCTGAGGCTTCTTCCACACCTGTTCAATAAGCAGAACATGATTCCATCCTAAAATTTTCACCTATCTTCAGCATCTGGTACTCCCGGTATACCTGTAAGGGATCCTTTAATGAAAATATTTCTTCTGGAAATCATCGATCACCTGAAACAGTTCCGCCAGATCAACCAGCATGACATATTTCTTTCGCAAGGCGATAAATTCCGAAAGCGCCTCTTCCAACAGCTGACGGGTATACTCCTGGTTCGTAAGAACCCGCACAATCGACACGTATCCTCGCTCCTGATCGTTTGGAATGATATTCACGAAGGCCCGCACAGGCGTCCTGGGAGCATCCTGCACAACATGTACCACCGCAATGTTTCCGATGATCTCCTGTGCCTGTTCCAATCGAAATCTCTCCGCAGCCCGGGAGTCATTCCATTCAAACAGATCATGGAGAATGGCCTTTCCAGGGCGGCTCTCCTCCAACACATTTCTGGGTGTAACCACTCCATGCTTCCGTTCAATCCGCTCCAATTCTTCTCCTGCTTTTTGTGCAGGCAGCCGATATTTGGGAACCTTCCACTCATAAACCATGGTTTCCACTCCTTTGAAAGCCATACCTCCACGCCAAGCCAAAGCGTCCACACCTGATCCAGCCTTGCCTCACAAAGCCATACCATGCCTCTAAAGCCCCGCCTCGCCTTGCCTGCCGCGCACTGCCCCACCAGATCAAGCCATACCAAAAGCACCTCGCGAAGCCTTACCCCGCCATGCCATGATCCGCCTCACACAGCCTTAACTCACCTTTGCAAACCATGCCTGCCATACCTTACCACACCCCGCCCGGCCTTACCTGAACCCGCACAGCCAAAATCCATCATACCTTGCCCCGCTCGTCCAACCACGCCTGCCGCGTCCCAGATCTTCGGCATTGTTTTGAATCAGAACCGCTCAAACCACATGATACATGCCAAACGACCCTCCGCGTTCCGGACGCCACTCACCGATGCCGCAGGCAAATCCGCCCAAATTGAACAGATTGATGATTTGCTCATGGGTAAAAACCGCCGTGTTGAAACGGATCGGCAAAACCACAGACCATTCCTTGAACTCCCCACGGTAACGGAGGTCTGCCGCTCCCATGCCTACCCGAACCATATCCTCCCGGATCTGCGGAACTCCATAGATCTTAACCATGTCTCCGTTGATATGGAACGCGGAATTTGGGACTGTTTTATTTTTGGTCACACCTGTCCGAAATCCGGCGGAAACGGCGGCCGCCTTGAATGCCACGGAAGGGAACCCAAATTCCGCTCCATCTTCCAGGGCTTTATAAAACGCTTCCATCGTAGGCTCTGTGGGCTTTTTGGATAACCAGTATAAACTGTCAATAAAATCTCCCGCGGGATTCCGAACAGACCGCACCTTGGTCTTTGCCACCTTCATCTGCTTATCCAGAATCTCTCTTTTTGCCTTTTCACTCCACGCATGAACAATCAGGGGAGAATCCCCTACCAGAGTCAATTCAAACGTACTGATCTCGATTGCAGGGATATCAAATTCTGTCTCTGTTGCCATGTTGCTACTCCTTTCTGATCTCTTCCAAGAGCGAGCCAGCAGCGGAAAAAAGCGGCGGAGATGGGTACAATTCAATTATAGCAAACAGCCGTTATTCTGCCAATTCCCCATTCGTTTCCCAATATTCCGGGGAAGATTGTTTTGGACAAGATGCCGCTTGAAGGAACCGGCAAAAGCTTTTATACTGAAAGCATCCAGAGGAAAGAAGGCGGACGGCCATGACGGAAGTAGTGGCAGCTCTGATTTGGAAGGGCGGAGCACTCATGATCTGCCAGCGCCCGCCCACAAAGCCCGGAGACTGCTGTGGAAATTTGCAAGCAGCAAGGTAGAACCCGGCGAAACGAAAGAACAGGCCCTGATCCGGGAGTGCCGGGAGGAGTTGGGCGTACAGGTGGCCGTGGATGAGGAATTCACACAAGTCACGCACGTCTACCCCGATCTCGCCGTTCACCTGACCGTATTCCATGCACGGATTACCAGAGGAACCGTTCAAAAGTTGGAGCACCACGATATCTGCTACATGACCCCGGGAGAAATTTCCAACTACAATTTTTGTCCGGCGGATCAGGCCATTTTACAAAAGCTGATACAGGAGGAGACACCCAGTGGAGAACCGGTACATTGCCTTTGATGTGGAAACCCCCAACCACGCCAATGACCGTATGAGCGCCATCGGCATCGCCGTGGCCAGCTCCCGGGAAATCCTGGCGGAATATGACTTCCTGGTGGATCCCCAGGAACCCTTTGATCCCTTCAACGTAGCCCTTACTGGGATCTCTCCGGATATGGTACGGGGACAGCCCACCTTTGCGCAGCTGTGGCCTACCATCGCCCCCATATTGGAAAGCGGCCTTCTGGTTGCTCATAACGCGCCCTTCGACATGGCGGTGCTGGCAAAATGCCTGCGTCACTATGGGATTCGCTGGCACTCCTGTGTCCCCTATGCCTGCACCTGTCAGATGAGCCGGAGGCTGCTGCCCCACCTCCCCAACCACAGGCTCGACACGCTATGTACATATCTGAATGTTGACCTGGATCACCACCGGGCCGGCAGCGACAGCCGGGCCTGCGGGGAAATCCTGCTGCACCATCTGCGCTCTGGTGCGCAAACCGCCCCCTTTATCCGCATCTACGATCTGGATCATATCCGCACTGTCAAAGCCCCGCCTATATCCCGGGGTCGGTAACGGCATTCCCTGTCCCCGCAGCTTGGAGCTGCGGGGATTCTTTTTTCGCTGAAGATCCATCACCTTTATAAAAATTAAGGATAAATACAGGATAATTGCGGCAAACACATGCTAAAGTGAGCCCATTCCATCCAACGAAAGGGCGTCTGCCGTGGAATTCACCTGTCAAACCATCTATCACCAGAAATCTCTGACGATCCTAACCCGGGCGCTGCGCAAAACCATCCGGAGGAAAACCTCCCGGCAGATGCGGATCATTTCCTGGGGCATCATTGTCATAGAACTGGTATGTCTGCTGTCATCCCTGCATACCCGTTGGCTGGCGGTGGGAAACGGATTGGTTGTGGTCTCCCTGCTGCTGCTTTTATGGAAAGAGGATGCCTTCAACGCTTTTTTCGCCAAGCGAAAACAGCTACCGGGAACCGATACATGCACCACGGCTTTCTACCCTGACCACTATGAAACCTGCATTGCCGGTGCCTGCACCCAGTGGCAGTACAGCAGGGTCCTGGCGCTGGCGGAGAGCAAGGATTACTTTGTTTTCATCCTGGGAAGGAATCACGCTCAGGCTTACGATAAGCGGAAGCTCGCCGGTGGGTCTGCAGATGTCTTCCGCCGCTTCATAGAAGGAAAGACCGGCAAGACTGTACAGAACATCGGAGGCTGAGAGAAGATGGAAATGCAATACAGGAAAATCCTCTTTCTGGGTGTTCTGGCGGCCTGTGCCGGGAGCTTCCTATATTATAAACGGAACATCCGGATGCCCCTCAAAACGTATACCCGCCGCGCCCTCCAGATGGCAGTGCTGGACGACGCCATCTGCCGCAGGGAATTAGAGGGAAATTCCATGGGCGGCCACACCATCACATTTCCGCCCGAAACGGAAACTCTGCCCCACCGGGACCACCTGTTTCTGAGTATGAACCGGAAAAAGAGCCGCATCGCCCTCCAGGCCGAACTTGCCCGGATGGAGCAGCGGCTGCGGGAAGCAGAGGGCCTCCGCAACACACTCAAAACAAATCTGGATATCGGGTTCGCACCATATGAAGCCACAGAAGAGCCATCCGAAGAGCCATGACTGCTGCATGAAAAGCAGTCGCGGGTCTTTCTCCTTTACAACACGACAGCG
>ERZ857521.1573-NODE-1573-length-26047-cov-3.618383_pt1 | contig 26047 bp, 24 predicted proteins | sample MGYA00519701_ERZ857521 | MGnify/ENA primary metagenome ERZ857521 (study PRJEB31778, sample SAMEA3449346) | human gut metagenome | biome: human gut; feature: human-associated habitat; material: faeces | place: United Kingdom | collected 2010/2012 ...
AAGCCACTAAGCGGGCAGTAGAGACAGCGGCAGCCGCTACACCGCCGAAAGAGGGCACAGGGCGTGGATCTGCTTACAGCGGTACAAATACTCTGACCGGAGAGCTGAAAGCGCACTGGGCGACAGACAGCCGCACACAGCCAGTAGGTGGCGGACTGACTGGTGGTTCTGAGTATAAAACCACTTTGGCAAACAACATGGAGTATGCCAGCTATGTCAATGACGGGCATCGAATGGATCGCCACTTTGTCCCGGGGCTTTATGTTAATCCTGATAGCGGACTGTTGGAGTACAATCCCGACAAAAAAGATGGCATCGTGGTCGGCACCAAGACAGCGTATGTCAAAGGTGAGTTCATGGCGGACAAAGGGGTAAAGGAGTACCAGAAAACTGTCCGGGCTATCCTGGACAAGAAGATTTCGGAGGCGATGAAGAAATGAATTTTAACATTACCACCATCGCCGTATCCCTGGCAAATTATCTGCAGGCATATCTCCCCGGCGTGCAGTTCCTGGAGGACCCGGCGCAGCAGAAAACGCAAACTCCGGCAATCTTCCTGCAACAGCGGTACAGTTCCATAGAGCGGCAGGTGGGCGGCTATTGGCTGCGGAAAATCGGGCTTGACCTGACCTATCTGGAGGACTACAACCTGCCCAACCTGCAGCAGCTCTATCTGGCGGCGGCAGAGACCCTTGACCTGTGCATGGACAGCTTCCCTTATTCTGACGGGACAACGGACGGCACAGTCAATCTGCTGACCTATGACCGCACATGGACGATTGACCTTGATGCGCTGCATTACAAGTTTGAAATCCAGGAGCGGGTGACCCTTCCCCCGGCAGAGGAAGTCAAGATGCAGACCATCGAAGATTACACCCCGGAGGTGACACCGGCAAATGGCTAAACAGCAAAAATACACAAGAGAGAGCCTGATCGCAAGCAAGCGGTACGCCAAGTATCAGCGTGACTTTCTGGCGGCGATCCTGGCAAAGCCCGAGTACACGCTCCGGGAGGCGGATCGTGTTGTGCGGGAGTTTTTCGAGAAACCGAAAGGAGAGGATTAAATGGCAGGAGGAACATGGCAGACCCAGAATAAGGTCCGCCCGGGCGTCTATATCAACTTCCAGTCCGAGGGCGGCCTTGGCCTGAGTGTCGGCAACCGTGGCGTGGTTACCATCTGCGAGCCCATGAGCTGGGGTCCTGTGGGTCAGGTTATGACCGTGCAGGCCGGTGAGGATACCACACCCTACTGTGGATATCCCATCACTGCTCCGCAGGCGCGGTTCCTGCAGCAGATCTTCCTGGGTACCAACCGGACAGCGGGCGCCCAGACAGTATACCTGTACCGCCCCACAGCCACCAGCTCGGCGCAGGCCACAGCGGAAATCTCTCCGCTGACTGCTACTGCGCTTTATCCCGGAGCCCGTGGCAACGACATTACTATCAGCATTGTGGCTGTACCGGACAGTGAAGATCAGTTCACCGTCAACACCATCGTGGACGGCACCATAGTAGACAGCCAGACTGTGGCACAGGTCAGAGAATTGGTTGCCAATGACTGGGTGACCTGGTCGGGCTCCGGCGCAGTGGTAGCCAACGCCGGTACAAAGCTCACCGGCGGCCTGGACGGTACGGTGGAGGCTTCCGCATACACCCCGTACCTGACCGCCATTGAGCCGTATGACTTTGACATCATGATCTATGATGGCGATGACAGCGCCACTCTGACCGCCATGCAGAGCTTTATGGAGCGCATCTGCGCCGCTGGTCAGTATGCCCAGCTGGTAGCGTCGTTCAGCACAGCTCCGGACAGCCAGTACATCATCAATGTGCAGTCTGGCCTGGTGCTGCCTGATAATGTCACACTGACACCGCAGCAGACCTGCTGGTGGGTCGGTGGGGCTGAGGCAGGCGCAAGCTACAATGAGACCCTGACCTATGCCACACACCCCACAGCGGTGGCGCCCAGCCCTGTGCTCACCAATACCGAGGTGGAAGAGGCGCTTTCCAGCGGTGAGCTGGTTATGACTGCTGACTTTGATACTGTTCATATTGAGCAGGACATCAACAGCCTGACCACCTACACCCAGACCCTGGGCAAGATTTTCCGCAAGAACCGTCTGATCCGTCTGTGCAACACCATTGCCAACGACATCTATCAGCAGTTCTCGGCAAACTACCTGGGCGTTATCAACAACAACGAAGCAGGCCGGAACCTGTTCAAGAGTGCCATTGTGGGCTATATGCTCACCTTGCAGGGCCAGGAGGCAATCCAGAACTTCTCGGCTGATGATGTGGAAGTGCTGGCAGGCACCGACAATGACAGCATCATTGTTAATGTGGCGATCCAGTCGGTGGACAGCGTCGAGAAGATCTACATGACTGTAACGGTATCGTAAGGGAGGGATAAAATTATGGGTTATCAGCTCGCAAAGGACACCGTCAATGGTGCGGAAGGTAAAATCTTTATCACCCAGAACGGTAAAAACATGGAAATTGCCGGAATGCGGAACATCAGGACCAATGCTGAAATCCAGACCCAGGATATGCGGGTAATCGGTACCCGCAAAATCCAGCAGAAGTCCAACGGCGCAAAGATGACCGGTACCGGCAACCTCTACTATGGCTCCAACATCTTCACCAATATGGTGCTGGAATATATCAAGACCGGAATTATGCCGGAGTTTGATATTCAGCTCACTAACACTGAAGAATCGTCTGCTACGCTTGGAAGCCAGGTAATGGCCTACTATGGCTGTACTTTGACTGGCACAATCCCCCTGTCCATTCTGGACAGCGAAGAGAGTATGCTCAACTACGATTTCAATTTTGCCTATACCGATGTGCAGCGCCTGCAGGCGTTCAATGAACCGGCACAGCTGGGAAGCAACTAAGGAGGACTGACCAATGACTCTTGACGCATTTCTTCACCCCGTAGAACTGAAACAGGAAAAGGAGGTTGTGATCTCCAAGCGGTTCCAGGACAGTGAGGGAAAACTGGTGCCGTTTAAGATCCGCACCATCTCCCAGGAGGAAAACGAGGCGCTGAGCAAGCGTTCTGTCCATATCAAGAAGATTGATGGACGACAGTTTGAAGCGCTGGACGATCTGGAATATACCCGTCGTTTGATTGTGGCCTGTACTGTCTATCCGGACTTTACCAATAGTGAGCTGTGCCAGGCTTATGGTGTGATGGACCCACTGATGGTGCCGGGCAAGATGCTTATCAGCGGAGAGTATAAGCGCCTTCTGCAGGAAATTATGAAGTTTAACGGCTTCACAAGCGCAGTCGATCTCGAGGAAGAAGCAAAAAACTGATTGATGGGCCAGACCCGGACGGAGATGCGCTGATTGCGTATTACTGCTTTGAGAGCTGGGGCTGGCCCCCATCGCAATACAACGATTTACCACAGCGGGAAAAGGCGCTGGTGCGGGTATTTGTCCAGCGCAGCGCCGCTGCCCGCAAAAAGCTGGCTAAGGGAGGGAAGTAAATGGCAACAATTCGGGAAGAACTTGTCCTTGCAGACAAGTTCTCTGCAACCTTTGGGCGATATATCAACCTCAGCTCTACTGCCGCCAACGCTTCCTCTATGGCATCTTCGGCGGCTTCCAATTACCAGAGTGTGCTGGGATCTCTTGACCGCCGGCTGATCTCTCTCAATGCCCAGTTTGCCGCTGTTGCAACCCGTCAGGAAGCACTGGCGGCATCTGGTGCACAGAACAGTGCCGAGTTTATTCAGCTGGAGCAGAGGGCAGAGCGGCTGGGTTCTTCTATCCGGGATCTGCAAACCCAGTATGACCTGGTTGCCGGGCAGTTTGATGAGGTAAGCGCAGCCGCCCGGGAAGCTGCTGGAGCGCAGGACGAATTTGCCGAGAGCGCCCGGGGCGCAAAGACGGCAGGCAGCGGCCTCCTTGGCACTCTGAAAAGCCTGGTTGGCGGATATGTGGGAATCCAGGGCGTCAAGGCTCTGATTGGCCTGTCAGACACGATGGCACAGACCTCTGCCCGGCTGAACATGGTAAATTCCCAGTTCGGCACAACGCTCGACCTCAATCAAATGATCTATGAATCAGCCCAGGCGTCCCGCAGTGCATACCAGCAAACCGCCGACCTGGTAGCACGAATAGGCGCCAACGCATCAGATGCGTTTTCAGGACCAGAAGAAATTGTGACGTTTGCTGAACAACTGAATAAGCAATATATCTTATCAGGTGCGAGTGCAGCAGAAGCAGCAGGCGCTACACAACAGTTGACGCAAGCACTTGCCTCTGGTGTTCTGCGAGGCGATGAACTTAACTCGGTTATGGATCAAGCGCCGGGTGCTATTCAAGCAATTGCTGATTATCTCGATGTAACCAAGGGAGAAATACGGGAGCTGGCGTCCGAGGGCCTTATCACAAGCGACATTGTAAAGGCGGCGATTCTGAGCGCTGCAGAGGAGACCAATGTCGCTTTTGAGGAAATGCCCCTGACCTGGTCGCAGGTGTGGACAATGATGCAGAACACAGCGATCATGGCCCTGCAGCCTGTCTTGGGCGGCATCAACTGGCTGGTAAATAATATTGATACCATTGGGCCTCCCCTTTTGGGGTTGGGAGCAGCATTTGGTGTGTTCTGGATTGCGGCAAATGGCGCTACGATTGCAGCGGGAGCTACAACAATGCTTACAACTGCAACTAATTTCCTTTCAATTGGATTTGGCGTTCTGACCGGGAACACTGCAGCGGCATCAGCAGCAGTGCTCACATACAATAGTGCTTTAATGGCTTCTCCTGTTACTTGGGCGGTAGGAGGCATAATGCTTTTGACTGGTGCTCTGTACGGCGGCGTGGCGGCCTATAATGAGCTGACCGATTCGTCTGTATCGGCAACGGGTATTATTACCGGCGCAATGGCTGGCCTGTTTGCCTTTGTTGGGAATGGATTTATCTTCCTTTGGAACGGGGTTTCGGATTTTGTCAATTTCTTTGGAAATGTGTTTAACGACCCGGTAGCGTCCGTTCAGCTGCTTTTCCTGGGCATGGTTGAAAATGTGCTGGGATATATCGGCGGACTGGCCCAAGGAATCCAAGACCTGCTGAATAAAATTCCGGGCGTTGAAGTTGACCTAACATCTGGTGTAAATGAGGGGCTTTCCAAAGTTGGAAATCTTTCCGATCAGATCAAGCAGGCAAGTGGGTGGAAGGAATACGCTGAAAAGTTCGATTTCCTCAACCCGTCCGAGATGGCGGCAGGCGCATACAGCTGGGGTGCAAATCTCAATCTATTTGGCTCTGGCACTTCCTTCGATATGGACGATTGGCTGGGCAGCACCGATTTTGCGACAGACATCAGCGATATTGCTGGCGATGTGAGCGGAATCCAAAAGAGCGTATCTCTTGCCGATGAGGACATCAAATCCCTGGTGGATATGGCAGAGCGGCGGTATGTCAACAACATCAACCTGACTGCCCAGTCCCCGGTTATTACTGTGCAGGGGCAGAACACAGGCGACTCTGCGGCAGACCGCCGGGCGCTGGCAGATGCAATCAAGGATATTCTGGTAGAGCAGTCCTCCAGCGCATCGCTGCGGTCTACTGCCCGGACAAAGTAAGGAGGGGAATATGGCGAACAATTATGGCATCTTCTTCACCAAAGGCGGCACAGTGATCCGGCTGCCGGTGAACCCGGAGGAGCTGCCCGAAAGCCGTGAAAACGCCAACAGCGAATACAATGTGCTGGGCGTTGGCCCGATCATGGTCCCCCGAATCCCCAAGCTGAAAACCGTCAGCATTTCCAGCCTGCTCCCCGGGAAACCGGTGGGCGGCTGGGTGCTGACAAAGGGCGGCTTTGAAGAGCCGGAGTTTTATATCGACTTTTTCGAGAGTGCTCTGCAGGACGGCGAACCAATCCTTTACACGCCGGTGCGGTACTATGAGGACGGCACCCCATACATGAGCGGCGAAACCGGATTTGAAGTGCTGGTGACCAGCTTTGAGTACAAGGAAAAAGCCGGCGAAACCGGCGACTTTTACATTGAACTGGAGCTCACGGAATACCGGGACTATTCCCCGCAGACAGTCGATGTGCAGCTTGGCTCTGGGCGCCCCACCGCTACCAGTACCAAGACCCGCTCCAAGCCTGCAGCGCAGCTGTGCGTAGGCTCCACGGTCATTGCCAACGGCAAGTATTATTACACCAGCTATGGCGATGAGCCGCACGGGAACGGCAACGGGCGCCGGTGCAAGGTCAGCCGGATCATTACCAATGACAGCAGCCGCCCCTACCCGGTGCATATCACCACCGAAAGCGGCGGCTGGCTGGGCTGGACAAAGGCCAGTAATCTGGAGGTGGTGAGCTGATGGCGCTGGAACTTCTTGTGGAAGATCAGTCTGGGCAGGCATGGGACCTGACGCCAAGTGCGCAAAGCGTGACCTGGACTACCAACCGCACCGGCTCCCCGGGTACACTCAAATTCACCCTGATTCTCAAAGACAGCGTCCCTTTTTCTGAGGGCGCCTCTGTGCGGTTCTCAGATGATGGCGAGGTGCAGTTCTTTGGATGGGTGTTTACCATCAGCCGTGACCGCTGGGGCGTTGTAGAAGTCACCTGCTATGACCGGCTCCGGTATCTCAAAGCGTCGGCGTCATACGCTTTCTATGCACAGACTGCCGGTGAAATCATTACCCAGATCGCCGGGGATATGCAGATCACAACCGGCGCACTGGTTGACACCGGATACCCGATTCCGTCCCTTATCAAGCAGGAGGAAACCTGCCTGGACATCATCGGGGCTGCCGTGGAACAGACGCTGCTCAACACTGGGACGCTGTATGTCTTTTATGATGATGGCACCGGCCTGGCACTCCAGGAAGCGGCGTCCATGATATCAAATGTGGTGATTGGCGATGAGAGCTTGCTCACCGAGTACACCTACAAGACGGACATTGATGAGCAGACCTACAATAGCGTAAAGCTGGCCCGGCCCAATGAGGAAACTGGGCGTACAGATGTATTTATTGCACAGGATAGCAGCACTATTTCCCAGTGGGGCCTGTTGCAGCTTTACCAGACAGTAGATGGCGCCGTCAACGATGCCCAGGTGCAGGCACAGGCGGCAGCCACACTGGAATATTACGACCGGGCCATGAAAACGCTGCGGATTGATTCACTGGGCGTCAGCGGCCTTCGGGCTGGGCAAATGATCCTGGTGAATATCCAGGCTTTGAGGATAGCGGAGTATGTGCTGCTGGACAAGGTAACACATACCTATGAGAACAACACTCACACAATGACGATTGAAACCCTGACGCTGTAAGGAGGTGCCTATGGAGCTGATAGAAGTATTGCAGCAGATCAACCAGCAATCTATGGGCGCCGCCGGCCTGACTGACCTGCAGATCGGAACCGTGACATCAGCGTCTCCGCTGGAGATCACCGTGGACACGCTCATGCAGCCGCTCAAAGCAGAGGTTTTGTACCTGACAGAGCCGGTGGTAGAGAAGAAGATTCCGGTGCTGACGCATCTGCATACTACATCGGGCTTTGCCCACACCCATGACATCACCACGCTGGGGCATACGCACACCAGCGGCGGAGATACCACCAGCGAGGGGCTGAGCGGCACCTATCAGACCGAGGAAGCCCTCTCGCAGGGCGCATTTGACAGTGACAATCGCCTCACCAGTATCGTGTGCTATGAAAACGGCGTGGCGCTGCCAGTGTTGAATGGGTTTATAATCCTTAATCGGGCGCTGGCAGTAGGAGACAAGGTTCTGCTGCTCCGGGTACAGTCCGGGCAGAAATTCATTATACTGTCCAGAGTGATGGGAGGCGGTTCATAATGGCGACATTACCCACAGGCGGAACAGCAATCAGCCAGGGCGTCACTTTTGAGGAACAGCCCTCTCTGACCTGGTATGTAGACCCGGTGTCCCATCAGATAAAAGGCACCACAGACGGGCTTCAAGCCGTGGCGCAGGCTGTGGAAATTATTCTCAATGTAGAGCGGTTCTACTGGCAGATCTATACGCCGAACTTTGGAATGCAGTGGCAGGGGCTGATTGGAGAGGACCCCGGCTATGTGGCAGCCGAGCTGCAGCGGCGTATTCTGGATGCCTTTTCGGTGGACAAGAGAATCACCGGAATACAGGATTTCAAATACAGCGTGGAGGGCGATACCATGACTGTGAGCATGACCGTCACCACCGTATACGGGAACACAGCACAGACAGTGGAGGTGAATCTGAATGCTTGACCTTTCAACATACACATACGCCTATCTGCTGTCGCAGATGCTGGGGCAAGTGCCCGCCACATACGACCAGCGGGAGGGCAGCATAATCCAGACAGCTCTGGGACCGGCGGCCTATGTGCTGGAGGGGTTCTACATGGCGCTGAACCAGGTGCAGACCTCCGGTTTTGTACAGACTGCCGTTGGGCAGTCCCTGGACTATCTGGCAGCCATTGCAGGCCTGACCCGGTATCCGGCATCTGCAGCTGTGCGGCTGGGCGTATTCAATACTGCTGTTCCAATTGGCGCACGATTTTCCACCATTGACGGCAGCGACAGCATCAACTTTCAGGTGACCGCCGCCACCTCCACCACAAACCAGTATCAGCTGACGGCTGAGACCCCTGGCACTATTGGCAACAGCTACTCCGGCCCGATTCTGCCAATTACGGCGATCCCGGGTCTGACATCTGCAACCCTGACCGACATTCTGGTGCCGGGCGATGACGAGGAAACAGACGATGAACTCCGGGCCCGGCTGATTACCGCCCTGAACGAGCGCCCCTTTGCGGGCAATCTGGCGGCTTACCGACAGAATATCCTTGCCATTGACGGTGTGGGCGCTGTGCAGGTATATCCTACCTGGAACGGCGGTGGAACTGTTGCCTGCTCCATTCTGGGCGCTGACTATCTGCCTGCCAGCCCTACGCTGGTAGAGAATGTGCAGACAGCCATTGACCCGCCCCCGGGCCAAGGACTGGGGCTGGGGCTGGCTCCTATCGGCGCACAGGTTACCATCACCGCCCCCGCAGAGGTAACAGTCAATGTCACTGCTACTGTGACCCTGGCATCGGGGTACGACATCGGGCAGGTACAGCCGCTGGTGGAGCAGAGCATTGAAGCATATCTGCTCACTGTGCGGCAGGGCTGGTCTACACAGCTTGGCTCAGATTCTGTGGAGTATGCGGCTGATGTGTATCTGGCACGGGTGCTGGCGGCAATCGTTTCTACCACCGGCATCGTCAATGCTACTGATGTGCAGATCAACGGCGGCACCGCTGACCTGATACTGACCGAGACAGGCGCTTTGCAGCAGGTGCCGGTACTGGGGGAGGTGACACTCAGTGAGCCTTCAGCTTGACACTGATTTCATGTCCCTCCTTCCGGAGTGGTTTCAGGCGATCCCGCAATTTCAGGCGATCTGCTCCACTGAACAGCAGCAGTTTGAAGCTCTGGCAGCTTCCATCAATCAGGTGGCGGACAATATGTTTTTCCAGACGATGGACACCGACTCCATCAATCTGTGGGAACAGATCCTCAACATTGTCCCGAACCCGTCTACCGAATCCTTGCAGTTTCGCCGGGCCCGGGTACTGAACCGGATTTCCATTCGCCCGCCTTTTACCCTTGGCTTCCTGTACCAAAAGCTGGACGAGCTGATCGGACCGGGCGCATGGACAGTGACGGTGGACTATCCCAACTACACCCTGTACATCGACGCATCAGCGGAAAACCAGCAATGGGCAACCGAGGTGGCGATTACTATCAACACCATCAAGCCTTGCCATATTATCTACCGCAGCCGTCCCTACACCAATGACACACTGTTCCTCAACGAAGGAATTGACCTGAGTAAAATCGTCTGGAATTACCGACTTGGCGCATGGCTGTTGGGGCAGGCGCCGTTCGGGCAAGAGGAACCAATGGGGGAAATCAAAATGCCGACACAGCTTTCTGTACAGACTGGGCTGCTCACCGATACAGCAACCTATATCGAGGGCGACATTGCGAGCGCCCGCATCAATGGGTCGGTGAGCATCACATCGCTGACAAAATCCATAAGCGGCGCAGCTGTCACCGTTTCCTATACCGTCACCGAGGAGCAGGCTTCCACCGTCACTCTGGTGGAGCTGCTGGACAGTGACGGAAATGTCCTGACATCGTCCGCCGTATATGTCCCGATTTCCGGGTCAGCAATCTTTAACCACACCATCACAGTGCAAGAGGGGGTAAATACAAATGGCTAACATCGTGAATCCCAACCTGCCTGCCGACCTGCCCACCGACTGGACAACTTCGCAGTATGTCAGCCCGAACGGCAGCGAAGTCAGCCTGAGCCAGCAGCACGGATACAACTACCTGATGGAGCAGGTAAACGCCGCCCAGACTGCTGTAAACACTCTGGCAGAGCAGGCGCAGGAGGCAGTTTCCGGGCTGGAAAGCGGCGCTCTGACCGCTACCGCTACACGCAGCGGCACCACCGTTGCCATCACCGGCCCGGAAGATGCCGTGACCGTGACCTTCCTCGCTCCTGCTGACTGGACAGAGGGCGACAGCTACACCTACAACGGCACCCCCATCACTGTGACAGACCTCAACGGCAACCCGGTCACTGACGGCTGGAAGCAGGGCGCAGTCCTGACCTTCCAGATCAGCGGCGGCGTGGCGTATTTTGTGGGCGGCGCTTCCGGCAGTTTTCTCCCCCTTTCGGGCGGCGCCATGACCGGCCCGGCTGTGGGCGCTCCCGGCGGCAGCACAATCCCCCAGTTCCGCAATGTCTACTACGGCACCGAAGCCCTCACACCCGGCAGCTCTCCGCTCCCCGAAGGCACACTCTACATCACCCCCGAAATGGAATATGAGGGCGCAGGGAAGCGCACCTGCCGCTTTGTAGTGGGCACCTCCACCGCAGGCTGGACAGCCGCAGACTGCGACTACCTGTGTGACGGCACCGCCGATGATGTGGAAATCAACGCCGCAATCCAGGCCCTGCCCTCCACCGGCGGCGAGATTGTGATTCTGGACGGCACCTACATCATCACCGCCACCATTGCCATGAATAAGGACAATGTGACCCTGAGCGGTAACGGGGCGGCAACTATTCTGCAGCGGAATTGGGATGCCGCATCTTCAAGCGATTACATGATAAATATAACCGCTGGTGCTTGTATAATTTCCAACTTTACAATCGATGGAAATTCTTCAGTTTACACCAGCGAAAATAATACAGCAATTCGTATTTCAGGGAATAATACTGTTGTAAGAAATAATATTATTCAGTTTAACGGGAAATACGGGATCTCTTGCAATGGGAATTACAACATTATTGTAGAGAATTATCTCACTCAAAATGCATATGGGGTTTCTTTTTCAGGGGCATATAATGTTGTTAATTCCAACATAGTAGAAAAAAGCACGGCAGATGGAATATCTTCCGGAAGTTTTTGCGGATATGCTACCATTTCCAATAATGTGGTGGTTAATAATTCGGGAGATGGATTAGGATTATTCAACTTTTACAACGGGGGAATTTGTGGCAACACCATTGTAAACAATGCAACAGGCATATCAATAAGTGGTTCAACTTCGGAACTGGTAAGTGTAACAGGAAATGTGATCTTTAGAGGAACCGGGCAACCATCGGACTACACAAGCGAACAGCACACAATCGAATCTGGGTGTAATAACAGCATATTTACTGGCAACAACATCATGGGCAAGAACTATGTGGACAACGGCAACAACAACACCTGGGCCAACAACAAATTCGAGTAAGGAGGGGCAGGCATGAACAAATTCCGAATGTACGGGCGCACAGTCCAGCTCCACCGCTGGCGTGTGGACTATGAGCAGGGCGGGGAGCCGGTAACCGAGTGCTACCCCACCGAAGCCGAGGCAGACGCCGCCGCCCAGCGCACCGGCGGCACCAAGACCGCCATTGATGTGACCGGGGACGAGTGGATTGACGGCATGGAGGTTGACGATGTGCCGCAGCCCATGACCGAGGCACTGCGCATTTACAACGAGGGACAGGCTGCCCTGATCCGGCAGCAGCGCAACGCCGCACTGGCGGAAACCGACTGGACGCAGCTGGCAGACGCTCCATTCAGTATGGAAGAGCAGGCAGTGATCCGGAACTACCGGCAGAGCCTGCGGGACATTCCCCAGCAGGCGGGCTTCCCGGGCGAGTATGTATTTCCGGCAGTGCCGCAGGTACTTAGCAAGGGGGTGTAGCTATGGCGATGTATTACGGCGACAGCAACGGCAAGGCACAGCAGATTGTGGTGACTGGTATGCAGGGCCCGGCGGGACCGCAGGGGCCGCAGGGAGAGCCGGGGCCGCAGGGATCGGCTGGGCAGGGTGTACCCGCAGGCGGTGGCGTAGGGCAGGTATTAACCAAGGACAGTTTAACAGACTATGATACAAAATGGACTGCTTTAACATCATATCCTGAAATAACGGGAACACAAACTAATCCATTTAAGTTCAAAAAAACATTTACAGGAGTTTACTGTCTTACCCATAACCCATCACTGGTAGACCCACTTCCAAATCCTGTAATCCCCCCAGGAATAAACAGCCAAACTATTGAATATGACGCATATATTTCAGAGGGAATTCCCTCCAGCTATAATGGTGTAAGTTCTGGGGTTTCGTGCGAAATAAAGGGAGATGCTATTATATTCAAACGAATTAGAGTGAAAAATTCAACAGGACAGATTGTAGCAGACATTTTTTCAATCAATAATGGTTCACAAACCACAGCTTCTACAAATCTTCCTAACATTGATACGCCTGTTATATGGATGTAGTAATAACCGCAGACAAAGCAAAAAGGAAGTTCTCATGGCAAAAGACATCATTGATGTGCCCACCTTCCAGGGCGACATTGACTTTGAAAAGGAGGAATAACCTATGGCAAAAGTGTTTATTGGCGTCGGTCATGGTGGCGCTGACCCGGGTGCGGGATCAGGCATTTGGCGGGAGGCTGACATTAACCTGACAATGGCGCTGGCTATGCGGGACGAGCTGGAGCGTCACGGTGTGACAGTGGGAATTAGCCGTACCAAAGATGAAAATGACATTCTCACTGAGGAAATTTCGGAAGCTAATGCTTTTAATCCTGATGTGGCGGTAGAGGTACATAACAACGCTGGGGGAGGAGATGGCTGGGAGTGCTATCGTCAGACCAGCGCAGCCTATGGAAAGCAGTCTCTCCGGCTGGCTCAGACCATTGAGGCACGAGTCAAGGCTGCTGGGCAGAACAGCCGGGGCGTAAAAACCAAGCTGATGAATACCGGCGCAGATTGGTTTGGCTGGTGCCGGCAGGTCAAGGCGCCTGCTGTACTGTGCGAGGGCTTCTTTGTGGACAATCTTACTGACCGGGCAGATTTTACTACCACTGAATCCAGGCAGGCTTTGGGAGTAGCCTATGCCCACGGTGTGTTGGATTATTTGGGAATTGAGATCAATCCTGTGGACAAGCCTGCCCCGGAGGAGCCGGAGGGAGTGCAGGTGATCTATACAGTGCAGGTGGGCGCATTTGCCAATAAGCAGTATGCTGATGCCTATTGCAAGGAGCTGCAGGGAAAAGGCATCCAGGCTTTTGTAACCCAAAAGAAGTAAGGAGGAGAGAAGCATGGAACATATCAACGAGTGGAAAGTAATCATTACCGGAGTGGGCGCAGCGGTATCTGCCGCCCTGGGTTGGCTCGGATGGCTGGTGGTGGCATTTGTGGGCTGCATGACCCTGGACTGGATTACCGGCACGATGGTAGCCAAGAGCAAAGGGGAGTGGTCTTCCGCCGTGGCCCGGCAGGGTTGCTGGCATAAGATTGGATCAGCGGTAGCGGTGATCGTTGCCTTGATCTTTGACTGGCTCATCGCCATGATCCTGGCCAATATTCCCGGCATCACCCTGCCCTTTGACTATTCGGTGTTCCTGGGGCCGGTAGTGCTGGTGTGGTATATTGTGACTGAGCTGGGAAGTATCGTGGAAAATGCTGGAGCTCTGGGCGCCCCGATCCCGGCTTTTCTCCAGGCAGCGATCAAGTCTCTCAATGATGCTGTAGACGGCAGCGAAAAGTAATTACATAGCAAAAAGAGCCGCCCATTGCGTAGGCGGCTCTTTTGCTTTATAATAACAATGGATTGTCATCCGGGGTCCTTCGGACCCAGGGGCTTTTTATGTCCGCCACTGGGACACCATAAAGAGGTGCGGGCGGTCCTACTGAGAATATTATGCCACAGGCCATTATGTTTGGTGCTTAAAACACAGAAAATACACAAGGAAAGAAGAAAATCCGATAAATAAGCGATTTTAATAGGGTTCAATTCCCCCCGCCTCCACCACAGACTGAGCCTGGACGCAATTCGCGTTCCAGGCTCTTTTTCTTTGCGCGGTTTGCGCAGGTTGCTGTCCCAAAAGCATCTGGGAGGGTGGTTTTTGCAGCGTGCACGAGCAAATAACTTGTATTAGCCGATTCTGTGTGTGAGGCATTAAAGATGATGGTTCTGCCCCATAGCAGGGAGGAGGTTTAAGATGCCAGCCTTTTGGTACAGTACCTTTTATCATGCTCAAAAGGCATGATTTATAATGAAGAATAGGTATTCGACATATAATTCTGACTGCGATATACTGTAGATAGAAGAAAAAATGAGCTCTAAAAGGCTCAGGGTTTTGCGTGAGTGAAAGGAGAATGATGAACCATGGCAAAGACATTGGTTGCATATTTCAGTGCCAGCGGCGTGACCCGGAACGCAGCTGAACTGATAGCCAGAACCGCAGGGGCAGACCTCTATGAGATCTGCCCGGCAGAGCCCTATACTGCGGCGGATCTCAACTGGCGGGACAAAAACTCCCGCAGTTCCCGGGAAATGCGGGATAAGAACTCCCGTCCTGCTCTGGCAGATCATCCGGTGAATCTCCAGGAGTATGACACCGTGCTGCTGGGCTTCCCGATCTGGTGGTATACAGCGCCCACGATTATCAACACATTCCTGGAAAGCCACGATTTCGCAGGAAAGACCATCATCCTGTTTGCCACCTCGGGTGGCAGCGGATTCGGCAATACAGCCCAGGACCTGAAGCGCAGTGTGGCTTCCCCGGCAGTGATTCGGGAGGGACGCCTTCTGAATGGCAGGCTCCAGGAATCTGCGATCCGGGAATGGCTCTCGGAGCTGGGAATCTGAGCAGACGAAGTACAGCCATTTCCGGCATCTGGGGAATAGTTTTTTCGGCGGTCTACTGCCTGGAAAAGCCGATTCCCAAAGGTCAGAAGCCATCCGCTTTCCGCCGTCACGAACTATATGACAGACTGGCCTCTGGCGGTGTTTTAAGATAACAAGGAGTTTTGCCCATGAAAAAGTTCCTGCCGTTCTTTATGATTTTGGCGCTGCTGCTCTTCCTGACCGCCTGTGGCACCGCTCAGTCTGGATCTGAGCCGGAGTCCATCGCACAGAGCCCGGAGGAATCGTCTGCTCAAGCGGTTCCAGAGACCCCGGAGCAGGATAACAGCTGGCAGTTCGATTCCCCGGAGAACCATCAGATGGACCCGGAGGTGTTCGAGGCCCTGCATCAGGCACTGCCCGGCAGCGGCATCCATACGATGGTAACTGTCAAGGATGGGGTCATCATCGATGAGTATTATGGGGACGGCTACGATGAGAACAGTCTTTTTGAGCTGTACTCGGCCTCCAAATCCTTTACCGGGGCGCTGATCGGCATTGCGATCGACGAGGGATACATCGGCGGAGTAGACGACCGGGTGTCTGATTACCTCCCAGAGGTGCTGGAACAGGAGGACACCCGGAAGCACGACCTGACGCTGCGGCATCTGCTGACCCAGACCTCCGGCCTGGAATGGTATGAATGGGGCAGTGGGTACAGCAACTGGATCGAGTTCCGCTCTGCGGATAACTGGGTGGACTATATTCTGAGCCGGGCCCTGATCCACGATCCCGGAACAGTCTTTAATTACAGCACCGGCAATACCCATCTGCTCTCGGCAGTATTGCAGTCGGCCACCGGCATGACCCAGGAGGAGTATTGCCGCACCCGTCTGTTTGAACCCATGGGAATCAGTGAGGAGGCCTATTGGAACACCGATCCGCAGGGGATTGCCGATGGAGGAAATGGACTTGTCATCACCTCCCGGGATGCTGCCAGATTCGGGCAGCTTTATCTGAACGGCGGCGTATGGAATGGGCAGCAACTGGTTCCCGCAGACTGGGTAGAGGAGTCCACTTCCCGGCAGAATGGTGGGCCTGGCGATGCCACAGGAGCCTATGGCTACCAGTGGTGGGTGCGCACCCATACCGCAGGGGAATACGGAACCTACGCCACACCCTATCCGGCAGCCAGTTATGACACCTATTTCGCGTTCGGGCATGCAGGGCAGTTTATCTATGTGGTGCCGGAGCTTCAGCTGGTGATGGTCATCACCAGCAGCTGTCAGAGCTCCTACACGCCACGCGCCTACTTCACCGACTATGTCCTCAATGCCTATATGGGGGCATAGTATGCCAAAAGAGCATCCCGCATATACTTCGCGAATATCAAACAGCACAAGGCGTCCGGCAGGGCGCCTTTTTTGCGACTGTTCTCAGAAAAGGAGAGTGCGGAGAAGCCGTGGAAAATGGGAGGGGGATATGCTATACTTTTCTTATAGCAGAGAGACGGAAGCCGGACGCAAAGCCAGTGGATTATGGAGGGGAAAGGTATGCTGACCATCATAGAAAAAGCGCAAAAGGAGATTTCCGAGACCGGGAGCCTGAGTGTTGCGGCCCGGCAGCAGCTCTGGCTGGCTCTGGGCCCGGCAGAAGTGAATGAACAGCACCCCGGGCCGCTCACCGAGTCGGTGAGAAAGCGGGCCCAGCTCGCTCTGGCCTGCGGGAAAAAGGTATCCAGAGTGTGGAGTGCCTATGATGCTGAGGACAAGCGTCCCCAGGCTCTGCTGCGGAAGATCAGTGCCTATCTGGAGGGAAAATGCACAGCAGAAGAGCTGGATCAGCTCCTGTCGAAAACTGACTTCATATCCCTGATAGATGAGGAGCGGTACAGCAATGCTCCGCTGGCGGCGCTGGCAACCTGGAACGGGGCAGTGACTGCCCTCTATGATGAGCCGCTTCTGAGCCCCGACCGCATCGGGTGCAGGGAGGAAGACCTCGATTTCTACGACTGGGACGCCGCCTGGTGTGCGGCAGTAGCCTGGGCGGGCCGGGACGAGGACGCCAGCACCGGAAAACAGCGTGTGGAAGAAATGAAGTTTTGGGCCTGGTATCTGGAACAGGCGGCAGCACTGTTGGGGGAAGAGGGGTATCGCTTCCCTAAAAAGGAGATCCGCCGTTTCCAGGAACAGCAGGAGCCGCCCCGTCCGGTGCCGGAACAGGCCGATCTGGAGGACTTTGTCCGGTATATGGGGCTGGGGGAGTTACTGTACTGTGCCTGGCAGGCACGGGATCACTGCTATGTGATCTGGACTGTCAAGCGCTCCATGAAAGCAAGATGTCCGGAGTGCGGCGCTGAGATCACCCAGCCAAAGTTCTGGTACGGCGGCAACTACCTGGATGATGCGTTCCCGAACAATGGCCCGGCAATCCGGCTCTTGGTAAAAATCCCATGGCTGAGCTGCCCTGATCATCCGGATGCCAACTGTCGGATCATCGAGGGGGAATCCATCAATGTCAAGGCAGCCTGGAAGCGCTATCTGGCAGTGCCCGGACGCCCGAAGGAATTCCTGGAGGAGCTGAAACGCCGGAGGGTCAATTCCTACAATATAGGGGAAGCCTTTACCAGCCTCAATGAGCAGACCGATTATCATCACTGCCAGATCATTCCCCCTGACATCCAGGGAATCCGCTGGATCGATCCGGAGATGGAGGAGATGGAGATCGACCTGGCCGCCTTTGGGCCCCATGTCTATTTCCAGAACCACACCCTGGAGGAGTACTGCCGTTGTTATCCGGACCGGGTGCAGACGGAGGAGGATGGCACGCTTCTGCTGACTATGGATCGCCACTGGGTGCGCTGTGAGCGGGACGGAAACGGAGCCCTGACCCGTGTGATCCTCCGGTCCCGGTTTATGGTGCGGTTTGACCGGAATACGGAGGCAGCGGTCAAAGCCAAGCTGCTCCATGAGAACCAGAGTGCGGCTCTGGGCGAGGTTCTGGGCTGTTCTGACCGGGAGGTTGTACGGATGCCATGGGAGGAGCTGCGCAGCCGGCTTTCGGGGCTGACCCGGCCCCAGGCACTGGCTGCACAGAAGAAACTGCGGGATAACGGCCTGCTCTGTGACCTTCTGCCCATTCCCCGGCGCGTATAAGTGCATCTGCCAAAAGCTGTCTGCGGTTCTGTTCCGGAGAAGGTCCAGCCCTGTCCGGCGGTGCAGAAAACCACTGATCCGGCACGAATAGATATGCAGAATTTGTGAATTTTTAGTCGAAATCTGTCGAACGCTTCCCTGGATTTTGCCGGGGAAGCGTTTTTTCTGTGCCCGGGGATAAGCTTTTGCTGTTTTGGCGTGCTCCCGAGGCTGTAAATCCGGAATGAATTTCTGTATGCACCACCGATGGATCATGGCGCGAAAAATGGCTTATCTGCGTACTTTTTTGGCATTTTTGTACTATATTTTCGGCAGCGCATTGTGGAGATGTCTATAATCCTAAAATTTTGCTTAGATGTATTTATGAATTTTGTCTTGTCAAAAGGAAAAGTTCAATGATATAATAAAATATAATCAATATTCGGCAATTACACACAGTAAAATTGTGTACAAGTCGTACAGATATTTTGAGGATCAAGGAATTGCAAAGCTGTTTGGAAAGAGGACGGATAGATGGAATATTTACTGAATTTTTTTGAGGACCTGGACGAGATGGTCTATATCTCGGATATGGAAACCAATGAGCTCGTGTATATGAACCGGCATCTGCGGAACGCTCTGGGGTTTGAAAACCATGCTCAGTACCAGGGTCAGATGTGCTATAAAGTGCTGCAGGGATATGACCAGCCTTGTTCATTCTGTACCAACCATATACTGGAACCCAATCATTTCCACTCCTGGACACATATCAATCCGGTAATGAACAAGCGCTTTCTTATAAAGGACAGTGTATTTTATTACGACGACAGAAAGTATCGCATTGAGATTGCCATTGATGTGGATTCGGAGGTCGTCTGCCAGACTCCCTATTACTATGCCCGGAGTGAAAGCATCCTGAATGGATGTCTGCAGCAGGCCTTTTCGGACGCCAGTCCGGAGGCGGCTCTGGGACAGATCCTCTCCTATGTGGGACGGACTTTCAGCTGTGACCGTGTCTATATCTTTGAGCTCGACGGCGATTCTGCCAACAATACCTATGAATGGTGCGATCCGTCTGCGGCGCCGCAGCAGGAGATCCTGCAGAACCTTCCGATTTCGTTCATCAGTTGGTGGATCGACCTCTTTGAGAAGAATGAACTGGTGATGATCAGGGATCTGGAGGAGATCCGGACTGAGTATCCCGCTGCCTATGCAGTGCTCAAGCCGCAGAAGATCGAGCGGCTGGCTGCCGGACCGATCCTTTCGGATGGCAAGCTGGTGGGCTTTTTCGGCGTGGACAATCCGGACCCGGATATGATGGGGCTGATCGCTTCGCTGCTCAAGTTGATCGGCTATTTTGTGATCTCGCTGCTGCGGCGCAGGGATCTGCTCAAGCATCTGAATACACTCAGCTTCCATGACCCGCTCACCGGCGCCTACAACCGCAATGCGCTCTTTGAGCACAATACCTTTGCGGACAAGTGCAAGACCATGGGCGTGGTATACTGCGATATTACCGGCCTCAAGCAGGTCAATGATTCGATGGGGCATGACGCAGGCGATCTGCTGATCCGGCACAGTTATCAGCTGATCCGGAATGAGCTGGACACCCCCTGGGTCTATCGGACCGGCGGAGATGAATTTGTGGCGGTATTCCCGGATATTGAGCAGGAGGCGTTCTGGACCAAGGTATCGGACCTCCATGCGGCAGTCCATAAATCCAAGCAGCACATTGCTGTGGGTTATGCCTGGTGCGGGGAACAGCCATTCAGCGTGGAGGCGATGATTTCCCGGGCAGACAAGGTCATGTACCAGGACAAGCGGGACTATTACGCGGCGAACCGGATGCTGCCGGGAGTGGAACGCCGCCGGGAAGCAGACCGGGTTCCGGTGCTGGCCCATGACGGCGACAGCCTGTTCTACAACTTCCTGCATACGACCTATTATGATGCGGAAATGGTATTCCGCTCCATTTCCCAGCAGAATACAACCGCCTATTTCTATTTTGGCGATATGCAGAAGAATATCTTCTATGTATCCGACAATATGCGGGACGAGTTCGGATTCCAGAGCAACATCGTACCGGGGCTGCTCCAGGCCTGGGCGCAGCGGATCACTTCAGTGAAGTACCGTGATATGTACTGGGAGGAGCTGGACTCCATGATCAAGGAGAAGCGTTCCATCCACGACCTGCGGTACCAGGTGCGGGACACCAACGGAAAATCCATGTGGGTGCGGTGCTATGGTATCCTCAAATGGAACGAGGATAAAACCCTGCCGCTGTTCTTCTCGGGCCGTGTGAGCCATCAGGATGATGCGTTTGTCATTGACCCGGTCACCAACTTCCCACGGGAACAGGCTCTGCTGAGCTATCTGGACGAGGTGAAGGGGAAGAAGAGCACTGCGCTGGCGATTGGATTCAGCTTCAACAGCATCGCGGAGATCAACAGCACCCGGGGCCGTACATACAGCGACCATCTGGTCGAGAATATTGCCACAGATCTGATGGAAAAGCTGTCGGATAAGATGTCCTTCTACCGTCTGGAGGGAATGCGCTGCGCAGCGATCCTGGATGCCGGCTGTACCGAGAGCTGGGAAGAGCTGGTGGAACAGATCCGTGCCATTGTGGACAGCTGGTACCATCTCATGGGGATTTCCCTGCAGCATACCTGTTCCTTTGCGGTGATGGAGTACCCGCAGTCCAACCTGATGCCGGCTGACTTCCTGGGACAGCTGGTTTCGCTGATCCGTGTTGCCAAGCACGATACCAAGCAGCTCTATGCCGGCTATTCGGAGAGCAACATCGAGCGAGTAAAGTATATGTCCAATATGGCGCTGGCCCTCAGCCGGGACGTGCTGTGCGGCATGGAGAATTTCCGTATTGTGATCCAGCCCATCGTTTCCACACTGAACGGACGGGCCATCGGCGGCGAAGTGCTGCTGCGCTGGAAATTCGGCGGCAAGGATGTTTCTCCGGCAGTCTTTGTCCCCATGCTGGAAAAGGACAATATGATCCATCTGGCAGGCCGCTGGGTGTTTGAACAGGCTGTCTGTGCCTGCATGCGGCTGGTGTCCTATGATCCTGATTTCTATCTCAGCTTCAATGTGAGCCTCTATCAGCTGTCCGATTCCCATTTCCTGGACTTCATGGAGGAGACCCTCGGGAAGTATCAGGTGGACGGCTGCCATCTGGTGGCGGAAATGACCGAGAGCTGCATGGACGAGAAGCCGGAAAAACTGCTGCACTTTGTCACAGTCTGCCGGAAGCTGGGCATCCGCATTGCGCTGGACGATTTCGGCAGCGGCTATTCTTCACTCCGGATGCTGCTTCAGTATCCCACCAACATCATCAAGCTGGATCGTTCTCTGCTGGGTGAAATGGTGGAATCGGCTGATAAGATGAATTTCATATCCAGTATTGTATATGCCTGTCACCGGTTTGGAAAGATGGTGTGCATGGAGGGTGTGGAAACCGCTGAGGAAAACACCCTGATCCGGGAATCAGGCTGTGATCTGATCCAGGGCTATTATTACCACAAGCCCATGGAACTCGATGATGTATACAGACTGCTGGCATCGGAAAGCGGCGCAGGTTCCGCAGGCTTGTGATTCCAGGCAGACTCGGGGGTGATACTATGACAATGAAGGATTTTATCGAATGTGCGGTGGATTTGCGCTGCACCGTTCTGACAAAAGATAATCAGTTTTTGTTTGTGGGCAGGATCACCCATTATGATCCAGAAACAGATATGATCCGGCTGGTGGATTACGAACGGCGGCTGATTCCCCGGAACAGCGCGCCGGAAGGTTCGACAGTCAAGCTCTTCATCAAGCTGACCCAGAATAAAGGCGAACTGATCCTGATCGAAGGCAAGGTTGTCAAATCCATGAGCCTGTTTCTGATGATCCAGGCTGTACAGGCGGTCATCAAGGAGGAGGCCCGGGACAATTACCGGCAGAATATCATGCGTCCGGCAGCACTTTCCAAGGTCAATGAGGAGCCCAGGGAGGTGCCCTGTACCATCCTCAATGTCAGCGCCACGGGTATCGCTCTGCAGAGTCCGGGCTTGTTCCAGATCGGCGACATTCTGGAGCTGACCCGGCAGCGGTTCCGGGTGCGCGGGCCGGAGCATACTGTCAAATGCAAGGTGGTGCGGATGCGCGGCCTGGCAGAGGGCGGATACTTCTATGGCTGTCAGTTCGTGGAGCTGACACAGGAGGAAGAGAACCGGCTGTATCAGGACATGTTTGCCTTGCAGGCCGCAGAGATGTATAAACAGCGCAATCCTAAGTTCTGACTGCAAAGAGAAAAATCCCCTGGCTTCCAAATGAGCCAGGGGATTTTCTTTTGCCTTGGGATATGGGGCAGAGGTGATGCGGTGGGTCTGACAGCTTCTGCTCTGTCTGGCGGAGGCCGGGAAAAGGTTCAGGCATCGGACTGCATACAAAAAGACCGGGCGTAAAGCCCGGCCTTTTCAGATTTCTGGATTAGTACTTGTCGCTGCCGAACGGAACGGATTCACGATCCGAAGTGTTCGAAGCGGAGTCAGACATTCCGAAGGACTGCCAGGAAGATCCGGTGCTGACATTGCGCAGCTTGAAGCCGCTGATCAGCTCACGGAGCATATTGGCCTGACCGGACAGCTCTTCGCTGGCGGCAGCGCTCTGCTCGGCAGTAGCGGAGTTGGTCTGTACAACGCTGGAGATCTGATCGATGCCCACAGTAACCTGCTTGATTGCCTGAGCTTCGTTGTCAGTTTCCTGGGAAATAGTATCCATGATGGCAACTGCGGCACGGGCGCCCTCAGCGGTTGTATCCATGAGGCCAGCCACTTCGTCCACGATGCTGGAGCCACGCTCTACCGAAACGATGGAATCAGCGATCAGGGCAGAGGTGTTCTTGGAGGCCTCCGAGCTCTTGGAGGCGAGGTTGCGGACTTCATCGGCTACAACTGCGAAGCCGCGTCCGGCAGCACCTGCACGGGCTGCTTCCACAGCAGCGTTCAGAGCCAGGATATTGGTCTGGAACGCAATGTCCTCAATGGTCTTGATGATATTGCGGATTTGGTTCGAGCTGTTCTTGATGTCCTGCATAGCGGAAACCAGTTCTCCCATCTTATCCTTGGTGGTCATCAGCTGGTTGCCGGCGTTGGTAGCAGTATCACTGGCCTGACGGGCAGCATTGGAAGTATTGAGGGTGTTGTTGGAAATCTCGGTGATGGTAGCAGCCAGCTCCTGTACCGAGGAGGCCTGTTCGGTGGCGCCCTGGCTCAGAGCCTGTGCACCAGCCGATACCTGATCCGATCCGGCGGATACCTGATCAGCCGCAATGTTGATCTGATGCAGGGTATCGCTGAGCTTGTCGATGATGTTTTCAATGGAGGTCAGCAGGGTGGTGAAGTCACCGCGATACAGGCTCTTATCCTTGGAGTCCACATCGAAGTTGCCGGCTGCCATGGATTCCAGCAGGTAGCACTCGTCGTCGATCAGGGCAGACAGGGTATCTACAATAATGCCGGTAGACTTTGCCAGAACTCCGGTTTCGTCCTTGGCAGTGATCTGTGGAACGGGGGTGCGCAGGTCGCCTTCTGCCAGAAGGTTCAGACGATTGGCGCAGAGGGTGATGGGCTTGGAGATGAGAGCTGCCAGACGGAAGCCGATCAGCACAGCCACAATAATGGAAACGATCACCAGGGCGATCACAACCCAGATAGCCTGTACAGTGGCCTGAGTGAAGTCGCTGACAGGAGCATTGATGGTAACACTCCAGCCGTCGGTATTAGCAACAGGGCTGTATGCAATGTACTTGGTCTCGCCGTTGTATTCATAGGTACCGCTGCCCGACTCACCGGCGATCATTTTGGATTCGTATGCAGCCAGATCCTTCAGAGTGGGATCGTTCTTGGAATCAGCGATGGTGTTGTCCTGGTTGCGCACCATCTGGATATCCTCATGGGCAATGGTGTTGCCGTTCTTATCCAGCATGTAGGCGCTGCCGTTTTCGCTGATATTGATGGAGCTTACAATATCATTGAGGAAGGTCTCGTGGGGCACGAAGTATACCACGCCGATGACATTGCTGTCCACAACACCGTCTTCCCACAGGGGAGCGGCAACGATGATGGTCAGTTCACCGGTTACCTTGCTCACAACCGGAGTGGAGATGTAGCTGTTGCCCTTCATACACTCGGTATAGTAGTCACGGTCGGAATAGTCGTTTCCATCCAGCAGGCCGATACCGTTGGCATCCAGGATGTTGGAACGTGTCATGTTGTATTTCTGAGCCCACTGATTCATCAGGGTTTCTTTTTCCTCAGCGGTCAGGGTGTTTCCGGCGATGTCGCTCCGGGCACCGAAGGATATAGCTACATTCCGATAGGCTTCCAGCTCTTTTTCGATACGGCTGGCTGTGATGGTAGCTGTGGTCTTCATGGAATCTTCCAGCTGGCTGACAGAACTGGAGTAGCTCATATAGATGCTCACTCCGCCGACAATCAGCAGAAATGCTGTAACGGTACAGACAATACCCGCCATGATTTTTGTGCGTATGCTTTTCAACGTTCTCGCTCCCAACTTTATTGTGTTAGATTTTAATTCTTGCACAATTATTTTATTACTTTTATTGACAAAGTTCAATAAAAATTTCCAAACAATTTCCAAATTCGACATTTCATTCTATTTTGGGGGAATAAGTTTGTGGATTGATATGAAATTTGTTGCATTGGTGTTCCGGTTGTGCTATTATTATGTCAGACGATATATCGTGATGCGTAATAGTTGAGCAGAAGGAGGGACCCGGATATGCCGGAGCGTCAGCCCATGAGCGAAGCCATGTATTATATTCTGTTGGCGCTGCTGCATCCGGTGCATGGATATGGGGTCATGCAGCGGGTCCGGGAGCTGTCCGGAGGACGGCTGGTGCTGGGACCGGGGACGCTGTACGGCATTCTGACCCGGATGCACACCGAGGGGTATATTCGCCTGGAGAGTGCGGAGGGCCGGCGCAAGGTCTACGCCATCACCGAGGCGGGGACACAGGCGCTGCTGGAGGAATACCGGCGGCTCAAGACCATGGTACAGGATGGAAACATACTGGAGGAGGAACTCAAATGAAACGGCGGTACGCACTGCATCCGATGGAATTTGCCATCGGGGAAACCGAACAGTTTTATTCTGAAATGGCGGCAAAGGGGTGGTTCCTGGAGAAGCGGGGCGCTTGGTTCTCCCGGTTCCGCCGCGGTGAGCCGGCAGCCATGCGCTACCGGGTCGAGCTGGCGGATCTGCGCTTCCTGGACCCGGACCACGGCTTGCCGGAGGAGCAGATCAGCGTCTATGAGGAATGCGGCTGGAAGTATGTCACCGGACATGGGCTTTTCCACATCTTTTCCTCCCCGGCGGACAGCGATGCCCCGGAATTCTATACCGATCCCCGACAGCAGGCCCTGGTGCTTCGGGGACTGCGCCGGAGCTATGTGTCCAGCTGGATTCTGCTCATTGTGATATTTGCGGTCAATACCCTGTTCTATTTCTCCTTCGGCAGCCGTACCTTCGGCAACTGGTGGGGAAGCTGGTACCATGTATTTGTATCGGATACCGGCATTGTGCTGACACTGGCGGCGATGCTGTTCTGGGGATTGTTCTCGCTGCTCTACGGAAACATCCGCATCGGACAGCTGTACCGCCGCCTGCGCAAGGGCGGGTGGATGATCCCGGCGGCGTCGGGGCTGCTTTCGCTGGCGGGCGGGCTGCTTA